>Ga0070730_10000032_pt1 | contig 177637 bp, 271 predicted proteins | sample Coa_R1_3_FD_66447 | JGI IMG/M metagenome (GOLD analysis project Ga0070730, IMG submission 66447) | Surface soil microbial communities from Centralia Pennsylvania, which are recovering from an underground coalmine fire - Coalmine... | ecosystem: Environmental > Terrestrial > Soil >... | reverse complement strand
CTGAAGTTCAGCGACCTCTAACTGTATACTCGCTAGAGTCTGTTGAGCTTCTTGCACGCTACTCTGCAACCCTTTTACGTTGATACCATCTAAAGCTCTCGTCAGTTTATCGATAGAAGGCGATAGACTCACGTTACTAAGGCCTAGCACAGCTGCTAGTGACTTTGTATCCACTGGAGCACTCGCCGAAGCGTTGGGATAACCACCAACGGGTTCTGTACTATTGTAAGTGCCTCCACTTACGCCAGAACCCATATCCGGTTGAGTAGGCTCCATATTGGATACAGTAGGGCTACCTACACTGCACACTTTGCCACCAGTCATATGCTGTAACGCATGATGTATGACGTGAGCTAGAGGCATATGAGTCTCTGGTATTGGATTCGCGTCCGAACCTGGAATACCGCCAACTGCACATGTCTTACCACCCGACATAAACGACAGGCACTTGTGCATAACGTGTGCCATTGCCATATGTGACGCATCCGGCAGTTCTGGCAACGACCTAGTAATAGCACCGTCTGTAGAAGAAGCCAACTCTCTCTGTAACCGACGTCTAGCAACAGATCGAATTAGTTCCCCGCTATCTCCGTCATCATCGTCACCGTTATCATAGTCTGGAATACCTAGTACGGCCATTAACGAGTCTATAGCACCATCAGCTGCATCGATGTGGGCGTCGATCGTGGTAATAGCAGTCGCAAGTGCTGACCAATCCATATCCTTCGTAGCAATAGCTTTAGTAGCATCAACGGCACTAAAGCCAAGAGCGGCACCGAGTTGGTTATAGGTTGCAAGCATAGCATCGTGCGCTACTTGTAGACTCTTATCTCCGCTATGGCTGTGCTTATGTCCGGCATCGTCATCGTGTGAGTGAGTGTGTGTATGCGTCTCATCTTCACCTTGAGACCCAAACGCCTTATGTATATGAGTATGAGTCCCACTCATTACCGCGTGAGTACCGTCTCTCGAAACCTCCACCTTACCCTTGGTCACTTCTGCCTGCGTACTTGCACTTACTGGTTGACTTTGCATAGCTGAAGCACCGTCTGGATCGGCACCAACGTCTGTTGGACCCGGAGGATTATAAGTAGGTCCAGTCTGTCCACTGTCAGAAGGAGTCTTTGCTGGTGTAGGAGAGTAACCTGGCGTAACTGCTGGCGTAGCTGGACCGGCAGGTCCTGTTTGAGCTCCTCCAGTCGGAGCTATCTGCGGCGAGGGGGCTTTACCATCCTCCGGATTGGTAGGAAAGTCTACGTGCGGATGAGCGTGATTGAAGTCGTTGTCGTGCTCATGCTCGTGAGCGTGTAGGTCTGAATCTATACTCTTCTGACCGAAAGACGGATGAGCGTGCGTATGAGAACCCTTAAATGGTTCGTGCGAGCCATCTGAGTCAATCGACATACCGCGGTTATCAGTCTTGATAAGGTCAGGATCGATGTGCGTTGTCTGTAGCACGTCGGGTTGTACCTCCTTACCACCTTCCCATGGTGGTGTAATATCAGGGTCATTGAATGCTGAAGACATTCGGTGGTAGTAGGCAGCAATCCTAGATCTGACAGCACCTACATCCCCACTAGGTATACTCACACCACCACGTGCTCCCTGTACTGCGGCGGCTGCAGCAAAGATACCCTTCGGTATCGCCTTCACGCTGCCACCTACCACGTCACAGAAAGGTAGCTTATACGAACCAATGTTATCGGGAGTAGAAGCATCGTACCAGAAGAAGCACTGTTTCATCTTAGCTGACGACATGCTGTCTTTACCACCGGCCCACTCGACTAGTCTATGTCTAGCGCCACTTCCATCCCAACCTGCCCCTCTATCTGCTAGAGGCCAACTCGTCTTGCCACTAGCAGCCTTAGCCTCATCCGGAAACAGTTCGGACTCGATAAGGGCATCGACTTCCTCTTCAGACTGTACTAGTTCTAGTGTCTTAAAGAACGCTCTACCCTTTTCCGTAACCTCGAACCTAGTCGTCGGTGTAATAATTACATCACCTGCAAGCTCCTTAGACACCATAGCAGCGATTGACTCACCGTCCAACACCACTTTAACATCTGGTGAGTACTTCTTAGTCTCAGTCGCAAGCACAGTAGGTACTTGAGCGGGAGTAATCTCCTCCAATTTACCGTTGTGAGACAGTACAAACATCTTTTTAGTTGGAGACCATAACACGCGCTTATTAGAAGGGCGAGCTTTAATACTGTTAAAGTGCTTCCTTAAGTCACCGTCTGTAAAGGTACGTCCAATTGCACTCTCGTAGTCTCTAGGAAACAAGCCCCGCATAACAGGAGCTAGTTTCTCAGCGTCACTAAGTACGCCTTCTCTTAATGAGCGAGAGAATATACCCTTAATCGCGTTCTCAACCCAACACCGCTGGTTAGCAGGGATACCGACGACTGAGAACTCGACGACCTCCACGTGTAAGATATTAATCGGTCCGCCGTAATCGTCGTCGTCGGCAGCTTCCCAATCCTTTACCATACAACCTACGCTACAACCGAACTGTCTCCCGTTTCGAATGTACTTGTAGGTCCTAGCAGCGTTTGGGTTGTCCATCTCTACACCAACATTGAGATGTAGGTCAGCTATACCATTCGCTGTAAACAGCTCCGGTCTATCTACTAAACTACCAAACAGCGAATCCGGAAGAGCGTAGTCGTGATTCAGCCAAATCGACAACTTAGGACGCACTTGCATCATGTCAGCTAGTGCTGACATCTGCATAGAGTCCTCTTCTAGGTCTCGTACTGTACTCGAGCCTACCATATGTACTATAGGCTCTATACCTCCATGGACAGCATCCTGCGTAAGCAGGGGTTCCATCGAAGCAGTATAGATGACGAAGTCTGGAGACAGACCACCGACCTTGCTGTCCATTTGTGCAGGCTCGATCGTTGTCATACATTCCTCTACTTAGTGCTACTCGCGGGCTTCTGAACGATAGTTGGCTTTGGCACAGTCGGTTTAACTGCAGTCGTCGCAGTCACATGATGATACTGATGGGTGACGCCATCAGTATTATGCACACGTGTCATTTGCGAATAGTCCTTACCCGGGACTAGAGTCGCTGTAATCTGTGCTGTAACTGTCCCATCTTCTGCTGTCTGTAACTCGACAGCTTTCACTTCGTAAATGTCATTACCCAGCTCGAGAACCGAATGGTCTCCGTTGTGATACATATTGTATTACTCCTTTTAATCTGTATATCTACTAGTCCAGCGCTTACCTGGCGGCCGACTACGTGTATAAGCAAATGACTTACTGCCGACTTGTACCGACTCAACCGGTTGACCTAACTCGCCTAACACTGGTGGGGGTCCAGAAGAAGTCGGATCATCGTCGGCAGGTGTAGTAGAAGGTGAGTCAGCGTCCTCACTAGTTCCACTAGCAGGATCTTGAGCACCGATAACACCAGAGCCTGAACGTGGACCATAGTCTCCACCTAGATAACCCGTTCCGTATGACAGCCACTTTAGTGGTCCAGCAGTCGTATTGACGTAGAATGCGTCTCCTCCAGCTACGGGTTCCTCACCACGCATCGCCAGTACCTGATTCAGGGTCATAGAAGGCAGACCCGCCATACCCTTCGCAGCTAGGTTTACAGCACGTTCAGCGTGTAACTGTCGAGCGGCTTCACTTACTTCTGGATACACGATACGAAGGTTAAGAGCTGCTAAATTAGAACGGTCGTTCGGCAGTTGCTGTGCATAGTCTGCTAGTAACTCTCGATTGAGGAACTCTTCGAGCAGTAATAATAGGGGAATTAAACCGGTATCCTCAAAAATCTCCTGCTGAACCTCAGCGTTTGCCTTGTTAATATCGAATGTCACTCCTAACTGCTGAGGTGAGAGTTGAAAGACTGCGGACATTTTACGGACAATATACACCTGCCACTCGAGCCACTGATTGTCTTTAGCGGAGAATATCAGCGGAAAGTGATTCGCAGGGTTATTACCACCGAACCAGAACACTTCCTTACGGCCAGCAATCTCAGTGTCGTACATCATCCGCAAGCGAGTGATCTGTGCTTCCGTAGCACCGGGTACTTGCACAGCGTGAGGTGGTGGTTTCATATCTACCATGTGCATAGCCGCTGTAGACGCTTTCAAGTCCGCTTGAATGGTCTCATACAACACTTGCACCGGCGACAATCCGTATCGGTACGACGCGGGGTTGGCCATTATGACGATGCACTCGTCATTACGGAGGGGTTTCTTCACTCTACCAACGTCGTCTTCATACAAATATCTAGGTTCGTTCGGGTCTCCTGACCATTGTGGGTAGATCTTAATCGTAGCTCCGTCCTCGTAGTACAAACCGACTGGCTGGCGCATAATCGTCATGTTCTTGGTAATAACACCACGGTCCAACACGAGCACGTCTTCTAGCACAGGCTCAATGAGTGACCGGTAACTGTCCCTATACTCATTCGGCTGATCTAAGAGGTGCTGTACCTTCTTCATAACAGTACGACTATAGGGTTTACGCTCGTTCAGTGGTACTACGGCTATATCCGCTCGACCAATCTGCTGTCTACGTACGGTAATAGCTGCTCTAACCCATGGGTCGGTATCTGCTAACTGACGTAGTACCCTAGCGTTACTAACTCCGATAGGATAGTTCCTAGCACCAGTCCAAGCAGCTGGAAATCCTGACTCACCACCTCTCGGAAAGTCCTGAGTCGGGGATGCTAACGCTATATCTGGTCTAGTCAACGCTTCCTGTCTTGCTAACTCTCGATTCCTTACACCGTCCAGTACCTTTAGCAGCACCGGGTTCGATACTAACAGTTGCTGCACTCGTTGCACATCGAGTTCGGGAGCCTCTACTAGTTGAACTAGCTGTCTATAAGCTTTCTCGGACCCTCTAGGAACGGGAGTAAGCTGTTTGCGACGTTTCTTCGTCATACACCCTCTTGATTTCAACCGAGAGTTTATATTATAATATAATTAGTAAATACTTTTACCAGGAAAGGATACGCTCGTGCCGGATACCTCAACCTCATTAGCAGACAGAGTACGTAGAGGATTTGCTGCCTCTAAGGCCTTAAAGCTCCGCCTTGGCAACGTTCCATGGGCTCAAGCATGTGCTAACAAGTACATCGAGCTAGATTCTCAAGTACATCAGGGAGAACACTACCGTATTAAGCTTGAGACAGCTGCACTTAATATCGCTAGACACGGCGGTAGAAGAATAGAGTCTCTACACGGAGACTACGACCACTTTCGAACGCTGGTACCTAAAGAAGTCGCTCTTTGGTGGGTTACTCAGATCCAGGACGATGAGGAAGCGCTTGAGAACGAACTAGAACGATACTCACAAGCGCGCCGAGACGCTATGGCGAGAGAAGCCGAAGAGCGTCGAGACGCATACGAACGACGTTACAAAGCTGAAGCTGAAGTCGTCGAGCGAGCTGAAAACACGCTACGTTCACACCTTACGGAAGCACAGTGGCAGTGCTACGTACAACTAGGTTGTGTTCCCGTCCGTAGCGTTAATGTACCTAGTAGAGTCTACGTCTTCACTGGAGTAACTAGTCAATACTACTACCCTACCTGGAGAGGCCCAGAATCGGACCCACTCACGGCGGATAGAGAGTTTGCTATGAACACAACTGCACTACAAGTCGCAGTAAACGCAGTGAGATCCCGCAAGGACCACCACATCAACACGTACATTTACGAACGTGACATACAGGTAGACCAAGTCTGTATCCAAACGTCGGGCAAGGTAACTGAACTCCCTATCGCTGACCAGATTCTCTCACTGATACTACTACTATGGGCTGACGAAGCTACATTCTTAAGTACAGGCAATAGATACTACCATACGGACTACTTACAGCGTAGAGCCCTGCAACTACTTAGAGAGGAATAGCCCTCTTGTAAAACGATATGTAAATACTTTATAATATAAATAGAGGAAGAAATACTTTCTCTACAACGAAAGGAAGGTACCCAAGTGGGTAAACTCAGAATCCTTGACCGTACAGGCGATACAACCTACGACTACCCGACAGTCTCGGAGGCTGCTACGCTTGTCGAAGATCAAATCGCAGCAGTCCAGGAAGCAGTACGCATCTTCGCTGAGAAGCAGCAGACGACACAGTACTTAGCTATCGCCACTTACGGCGACCAGCGTAAAGTCATCAAGCACTTCGATCGGACTGCTGACCACATCACAATGATCCCACGTATCGTAGGGGGTTAGCACTCAAGTACAGCGTCAGTTGGTCTACATCAACTGACGCTGTACATTCGTAAACACTTCTCTCAGAAATCTACTCGCCTGCAACTGTCTCCGGTTTACTTCCTCGTCGTCAGTCTCTACCACACTCGGAATACTTCTCACTACAACTGGTACAGGCACACTATACGACACGGCGAGAGGTATGGTCTGCACGCTCGTCACTAATCTCCAAGCGGCTAATGCCAGTGACATCACACAGTCGTCTGTCATACCTTCAGGAGCACTGTATTGCAAATATCGAGAGGGCGTATAGCGGTGTTCAAACGACTTTAGTTCGTTAATGAGTATAGGAATGTCCGGGAACGTTATTTGCGCCTTCTCGAGCTTCACAATCAGGTTCTCCACCAACTGTGACTTACTAGTCGACGTAAACAGAAAGCCCTCAACCTGCAGATTACGTTCTCGAACCTGTTCTAGTAGAGGATCACCTACTCCGGTACAGTCCATTACGACGAACGCACCGTTATATCGATACGCTAGATCAACCAGTCGGTCTAGCTGTGCTCTGTATTCCACACCATTCGAACGATCAAACGCTACGACCTTCTGCTCCTCGACGTCGACTACTGTCATAACAGAGAAGTCTGCATACTTCGCTGGATCCCAACCGAGTATATACGAGTGACCGAACTTGGGTTCCTCCAACTCACCTTGCACACAGTCATCGACGTTACGGAAGACACCCGCAGACTCTTCTAGGAACTCCGCTAAGTACTCTTGCCGGAATACATCCTGTGGAAGCGCAAGTCTAGCCTCTTCAATGTCGTCCTTCCGTACATAGGGGTTAGCAGAGGTTGGGAATGTAAACGACCTATACTGATCCTGACTCGAGTCTTGCCCTCGTAAGAACATTCGATAGAACCAATTCCGACCTAACGGGGTGCTAATAAAGATAGCCCTCCCGTTAGTGTCAGAAAGGGCTGGACGTAAGGCGGCTTCCCAAGCTTCCTGTGCTACTCTAGCAGCTTCGTCAATCACCAGAAAGTGTATACCCTCACCGCGTAAATGGTCAAACCGCTCGGTAGACCTAAACTCAACTGTGCTACCGTTAATAAGCTCCAGTCTCAACTCAGTCTTGTTCGGGTCTGCAGCTAATACTTGCTTGAGCGCCTTCGACATCAAGCGAAAGGCGATTTGAGTCTGTCTATACACGGGAGCAACCCACATAGACAGCGTGTCACTGTGCTCTAACGCAAACTTAGCAACCTCATTCGTACACGCCATCGTCTTACCGAAACGTCTACCACAACTCATAACCCGGAAACGTGAAGCACAGTTGTGTAGGAGCTTTTGACCTTCGTGAGGGGTATACAGTTCTACTGTCAGTGACTTAGTCGGAGCCATCAAACACCCTAAACATGTAAAATGGACACTAACGTGTCCCTAAGTCGTCGCTATCAGTGGGCGAACATACTCATCTGTCTGTTAATAAGTATAATGGACATCGACAGAAAAATCAAGTGGGGGAATGCGTACAGTCCTCTTGATTTCAACCGCACGTTTATATTATAATATATTATATAAAGTTAGTATAGTCTCACCAGCCGAAGGAGAAAACCTTGACAGAACAATTTGTTGAAGACTTCCGGGCACCAGTCCACCCAAACTACCCAAGTTACCCAGCAACTATGCGTGATTGGTCAGACAACTCAGATAGTGTGAGTGACACGTACGCTACTCACAAGCAGACGTTCTGTAACTTCCTATCGGGTACGTTTCGTACAGCACTCTTCGATGACTATGGATCTATCCATATTCTTGTACCGAGTGCTCACGACCCTCACACAGAAAGTGACTTTCCAGGGGGCTACGAATACTCGTTCAGCAGTAGCTTTCCAGACACGCCTGTAGAAGGCTCTCTTATGAGACTCATGTATAGGTGCATGAAACTCATAGACCTCGTACCTATTGAACTAGTTACTCCGTTAAGTGTGCGTCGTCTTATACAACTTCCTCCACTTGCGAACGAAGCGACCGTAAGAAGTACATACAACAATGTACTTGCTATACAGAGGTACGGAGAGTACGTCTCGAAAGCTTACATCATGCAATACAGCAACGGTAGCTACGCCATTTGGGACGAAAGTCCAGTACACTACCCAAATAAACACGGCCGATGGCCAGGAATGCCTGTTGGGCATCCGACGCCATATCGAACAGACATCACCATATTCCAAAAAGACCACAACGCTGCTGAATACGACTTGCAGGAAGCTATCCTCTTTATGAAAGAGGGTCTTCGCTACGCTAAACACGTTTGGGAAGACTAAATTAACAGCAAAAACGCCTGAGTTCTTAACTGAACTCAGGCGTTTTTGCTGTTTAGGCTACCAAAGACTCGAGGTAGATCCGTTTCATGTACATACCTAGACAAAACGTTAGGTATGTAAGTTTAGGTAAGCTGTTGAGGTATTCGAGATCTTGTACCATAATACGGGCTTGTGTGTGTTCGCAAGTCTTACGTCGGTAGTTTGCACCTTCTCGATACTTCTTCTGCATGTACACTGGAGCTTTACAGATACTACAACTGCCGATAGGAGAGAATGTCTCTGAGAGTCTTAGCATTGGGAGACCTTTCGAGGGAAATACTTAACCGTAGAGTTCGAACTCTACGGTTAAGGCCGGTTATGAAAACGATCTACTAGGGATTTGCTACAGGTCGTTGATATGTCACTGACATTCGATTACCCAAACTAGGATTAGCATCATCACTAGAGTACCAAATGGCGCTTACTGAAAGCCAATCTCCTATAGGGAAGCAGTTGTACTCATGTCCACCAAGGAATGGGTACGCTTGTAACGCTACGCCTCCTGGATTCGCTGCAGTTGTCTCAGTACAACTAACAACGTTCCCCGTATTGAATCCTCCACCGGGAGTAATCACTAGTACGTACTGGTTGCTACCACAATATTGTAAATCGGAAGTCATAGTTGGGTCGTTACTATGCTTCGCTGAGATACAGGCACTTTGAGGACTAGGTCTCACGTCGGATGGAAAAAGACTACTACCTGACTGTGCAGTAGGTCGCAAGTTCGATTGCGTTGCTGCTTCAGTCGGCTTCAAAAGGTTAGGTATACCGATCAGCAACAACCATGCTACGACGACAATAACTGCGGCCTTCATCAACAGTGACGGTGACAACGATTTCATGGGGTCTCCTTCTGCTAAGTACTTTTCTGTAGGTCTCTTCCGGTTAGCTAGACCGGTTTAGCACAGCTGCTAATGCCTACAGTCAATGTTGCCTACTGGACTCGAACCAGTGACACCCACATTTTCAGTGTGGCGCTCTACCTACTGAGCTAAGACAACTCATATTCATCCTCACACGGATCGGGCTCCCGAGACCTACGAAGTTCTTCTAGTCGGTCTCCAATCTCGCTTCCTTCCCAATCGAAGTTCATTCGAAAGCGAACTCCCAACCCTAATAGAATAAATTCCGCTTCTACACCTGGAACGCAGATATCCCACATTAGGTATGCCTGCCATAGATGGAAGTCGAACCAATTACACTTAATAAAGAATTGACTCCACTCCTCAATAGTGTGGAAGAATGTACTGTCGTTGATAGCGAGAAACAACTTACCGTCTTCACAATAGATACGCACTACTAACTCTCCTCTGTTTGTTTTTGGTAGTCTCGAGTGGAGTTGAACCACTATCTTCGACTTATAAGGTCGGTGCTCTCTACCGTTGAGCTACAAGACCGAAAAGTGAAGGACGTAAAACATCTTTACGTCCTCGTGTAGCTAGTAAGTCACCGCGAAAGGATCGATGACCTTTATAGTGTAGGTTAGAAGGAAAGAAGCTAACCCTACACTAACGCCCGACGAAGGACTCGAACCCTCATCTGCTTCATTTGGAGTGAAGCGCTCTTCCTTGTTAAGCTAGTCGGACGAAGTAGTGTCGTTATTGAGACCGGATACGACACTACCCCTAGAAAGTCGTCACTAAGGTCGACAGGCAACTCATCCCTTAGTGATGGAAGTTGGTGAGATTCGAACTCACTTCTCCGCGTGACCGCATACCCTACTACGCAGTCTCCGTTGAGTCTGCTATAGTCTTTCGGTACATCCTTTCCGCAAGCAAGCAACAACCCAATGGACCAACTTGCTTTGGTGGCGTCAGGAGTCACCTACGAACTACAGTGTCCTCTCCTGGAGCCGACAGAATGTTCTTGCTCATTCCCGGTACTCAGAACGGTGTCCTCTCCCTACGGACCGCAACTCCCGTGAGAAAGACCAACCACAATTCATTCCGACACACTACACTCCCGAAATTGAATGTAGTCAGCCTCTCATTGCGAAAGTAGGATTCGAACCTACATCAACCTGTCCTAAGCTGGTACTACCGGTTGTACGACTTCACAGACCTTATTCAGTTGTAAAGCACTGAAGCGGAAGATTTCCTTTGAAGGCGCGGAGTTCCTCAAAGGAATGCCAGTGAAGGGAATCGAACCCTTAATGCTATGGGCCTAAACCATAGGTGTCTGCCGTTGCACCACACTGGCAAGCGAGAGGATCTATGCTTGCGCGTTGATCCCCATATTCCCCAAGTCAGAAAGTCGCAAGAGATGGACTCCGCTACTCCTGGTGGAAGCGTGCAGATTCGAACTGCACCCTACGAGCGCTTGCAACCTGGAAACAAACGTTATCATAGTGCTACCCTCACTCCCTAGTGGGACTAGTTATAGCTCCATCATGCTTAAGAGAGACTCATCCAGTTCAGTATGACCAAGTGTAAACTAGTCCCGACTTTGATTAGCTTCTCACACTAATCAAAGTCGTAGATCGCGTCATTATCCTGGAACGGACTCGTCGGCGTGCCTAGTGCCGACGCGATCTACGATAGAGCCTTGTGGAATCGAACCACATCCTTACTCAGACACCCCCGTTCGAGTAGTGCTTTACCTTTTAAGCTAAAGACTCTGCAAAGTGCGTGAGAGCTCCGTATACTCTCACGCACTTTCGCGACACTGTCACGGTACCTCATCTCCTAAGTACCGTGGAGCTAGAGAAGGGACTTGAACCCTCAACCGCTTGTTTGGAAAACAAGCACTCTACCAATTGAGTTACTCTAGCGTATTTCGCTGTACGAGTTGTAAGAGCTAAGGTAAACTACTGGACTTGAACCAGTAACCCATTGCACCGAAAGCAATTGCTCTACCAGTGAGCTAAGTTTGTACGCTCGTACGGTTAGGGTACAACGAAATAGTCTCGGGAGTCAGCAGTGGATGGCGACCTTTACTTGAGGTCGAAGCAAAGTAAAGAACGCTACTGCTGACTTCTGCAACCCGCACAACTTTGTAGCACTGATGCAACGGGTTCTACAAAGCCTAGACGTGACGGGACCGAATACTTATGTGAGTCGACTGTTCAGAGGTCCAGCTGAGTACTTGTCGATACCAGGGAGACGCCAGTCGACTCACATAAGACTTGATACAACTCGCTCAGTAGGTACTACCAATACCGTTGCGTCCGGCGAGAAGCAACGCTTATTAGTAGGGCTTCACAGGGCAAAGTGTATCAAGTACTCTATGGAAGCAACTCCTCTTCCATAGAGTATCGCAAGACCTTCCCGAGAGGTCTTGGAGCTAGCAGAGAGACTCGAACTCTCAACAGGCGCTTTACAGGAGCGCTACTCTACCAATTGAGTTATACTAGCCAACTTCGTGACTGAATGAAATAGAGAAGTGCTCTATCCTCTAAGTTACCCCCTCACAGGTAAATTTGAGTTTAAGTGATGTGCAATCACTAGAGCCTTCTCGGTCCGAATGGTTGGATTCGAACCAACGACTTCTCGCTCCCAGGGCGAGTGTGCAACCCCTGCACTTCATTCGGAAGCGTTATGTAAATAATTGAGGCTTTCTCCACAAAGAAAGGTATGGACACATACACTCATTTACATAACTCCTTGTATTAATTATATAATACTAAACTCTTAAAATCAAGGGTCTCCATAATGGCGAGGGCTAGGGTTGAACTAGCCAAGGGAGGCTTATGAGACCTCCCGGAGCACCGGCTCTCCTCGCTACGCTTCCGCTAAGTAATACCTGCTCTCATACACTGCCATACAGTAAAAGGTTGTGGAGCACGTGTACTTAGTAGAAGGTCAACAAATGCTTCGCCGCAGACGGAGATTCCACAAGACCACTGCGACTGGCATCTACTGAATCGTAGCAGGTCGCTACCCCACTACGGATCACGCGTCCCGACTCGAACGGGAAACACCTAGTTAGCCTGAGTGTGTTACCACAACACCACCGCGTGAATAGATTCCGGGTGGTAACAAGGGAGATGTAGTACCACCTGAACTAACGAGAGAATGCTCTCGATATTATTATATAATATACTCCCCACGAAATCAAGTAAGCGAGCTACGTTCATCAATCGCTAGCACAGGTGGTTGTGAGTCTACTACAGTCGCTTGCTTGGTTTCGCCGCTAGGTTGCTCTAGTTGACCGCCTCCCCACTGAGTCTGTATCCTTACTTCAACCGTTTGGGTCCCTGTGACCTCCATAGACCTTGACCAACCTTCACTATTAGGTTTAGATTTACCCGGTCCGTACATCAGCCACGCAAGAGCGTTCTCCTTATACACTCGCGCTTCCGCTTTAGCACGTGCGCCTGCTCGGGCACTCATCACTTCCATGTAGAAGTCGTGGTAGGGGTCTCCTTCTGGCGAGTTCTTGCCACGTGCTATCCAACCTTCTAGGGTGCTGTCTCCTACACCGGCAGCTTCTGCGGCTACATGTAAGAACGCACCTTCCTCGAGGTACGCAATAATAGTGTTAGTAACCTCTGAGTTAAACTTTGGCGTTAGGACTCTAGCCATGTAGCCTCCATCTCTTCTAGCACAGTGTCATTGGGTATCGTTTGGGATTTCAATACCTCGTACCGTAGCAATACGTCTTCAGGCAGCATATCGTGGTGCTTACCTCGCCATAGTTGTACGAGTACTACCTTGTCCTTATTCTGACACGCTAAGTACAGTGCTAAGCACGCTCTCACAATCGTAGCTAACTGTACTACGTGATCTTTACACAATACATTGATGACTATACGTTCAACTGGGGAGTTGACTCTCCAGCCGCCACTTACGAATGGCGTGTCTGACGGAGGACGTGTATATTGTGAGCTATAAGCGTCACTCTCAATATCGTGAAGTTCTCTCAACCAAGCAGGAAATAAACGGATCTCTTCGTGCAGATGATGAAGACTTTGGTCCAATGTCCACCTACATTCTTGCTATGGGCTCGCAATGTCCGGATGAAGATATTATAACTGACATTGAACCCAGAAATCAAGAGGTGGCGTCTGAAAACGTAGTTACCAACCAAACAACACGGTGAGTACTTAGTACTCACCGTGTTGTTTTAGAAGGGAGAGCAGATGAACCTATCTGTCTCTAGCCACCTACTACCCGAGGAAGTATAAGAATTAGGGGTGCTGTACGATCAAATGTAGTAACACGTCGAGGTTTCTCTCCCTCGACGATCACAAAGGCGGAGTCTCTCCTCAGCATAGCGCTCTGGAAGATGCTTTCCGCTTCCCTTACAGCGGCTGTTTGAGCTTCCGCTAGATCATCGCTCCATACAACTGCGTCGTCTCCCCTAGAGGACATAACCCTTAAAGAATGCATACAGTGGACACCTTTCTAACTAACAACGTCCTTGTATATAATTATAGTATACAATATATACAAAATCAAGTTAGTCTCTTAGTGGACCCTCTTGAGTACACGTTCTACATAAGAGGCTTCTTTAGCCAATAACTCAGACCATCGGCGTAGACGACCCGCAACTGTCTGTAGAGCAATCTCCATTTCTTGCTCTACACTCTCCCTCGAAGTTACGACCCTGTATGAGAGTTCCCTCATCGAAGGAAGCAGAGGAATCTCTTCATCTACTGGAGGTTCTACGTACTCCAAACCGCGTTCAGACTCACCCCAAAGAGTTGTATCCACGTCTATCCCAGTAAGGTCAACCTCTCTCACCCCTTCTGGCGTAGTTTCAACCTCGACACTGGTCGCTTCCACCGCTACGGCTAACTCTACAAGAGCCGCTTCGGACTCCGGCATCGCGGTAGGCGACAGTCTAAAGGCTACCTCGGTGATGCTCAAACTACGTCGTTCTATCTTCCCATCTAGCACATCGGCAAGTAGTCTTTCGGCCTCTTCATCTGTTAGCTGTTCCCCAGCTAGAGCTCTAAGTCCAGCAATTGGAATCGACTTCACTTCGTCAGCACGTTCTGCGAAGCGTCGGGATAACCTCATATAGGAACGTACATACGGAGGCTCCAACTGCAAGTGCTGTTCCGCATACTCATACAAGGTTGAGGAACCTTCACTGGACCGCAACGCAGACAGCAACTCACCCAACAACATACTCCACAATACCTCTCGATAGGACTTAGGTATTGTAGACACACACGTATCTATTAAACTAACCATCTACATCCTCTCTTTTCGGCTTGTGCCCGAGTTGGGACGAACACCGTCGACACCAACTTTGAAACCCTTCAGCACTTGTAGCGTGCTTATTGAACTCTACTACTCCATAGTAGTAGTGACATTTTCCACACCGTCGCCCAACTACAAACGTGTTGTAGCGAGCATCCGGTCCATAGGCGTATATCAAGTGTATCTGTGCCACCAGATTCGGCATCCTTACATACGCTAGTTGCATGCCTATCTCTCGCAGCATCCCGAACCTATCGCCTAGAACTGGTCGAGCTTTCTCGAACTCCTCAATAAGGTCCACTCTAGTACCTACAGGAAAGAACCAACACGTAACTCCACTATCGGTTACGGCGGTCCTACAAACTTCCCTCGGTAAATGCCTTTCTAGTAGCAGTCTCGTATCGTCGTCGACGTCTCCACTCACCAGCACCATCGTATACATGTAACCTCCTACACTAAAGCCAGTTGTTGCTTCTGGAGAGTACGAACGTGGAAGGACTTCAGAAGCAACAACATCTCTTGTTTATATTATAATATATAAACGTGGAAGTTACAAGAGGGCTTTCTAGCTAGCTGCCGAGGTCGCAACTATTGGGATAGGCGAGGGGAACTCAAATCTAGCGCTACGACCATCCTCAAATGCCTTCACAATCTTAGGAGTTAGGTAAGACTGTGCAACAGTCTTCACGCATCTGCACAGCAACTTGTCGACTCTACCCCGCCATGCAAGTCCTATCAGCCCACACTTCGGACACTCACACCACCACTGATTCGTATCCCAACCACCTTCGACTCGCCATTTCCTACCTTCTGGCATCTGCTGTAGAGTCGCTGTTAGTTCCGCTCTATACTTGTCGATAAGAGCGGTCCACATATCCGTACAGTGGCTATACGGATCCTTCGTATATAACCGGTGGTCTCTCACGTACACGTACAAGTCTTGTTGCTGAAGGCGGGTTAGCACAGATGCAATAGACGGTTCGACATCCATCGGCATGCGAGTCATCTTAAACTTCCTTGGTTCGTAGTGGTAGATACGACTTGGCCAGTATACGATCGCACTCTCGGTCTGGCTCTCAACCGGTAACTCAATGTCACCCCACTGCACGTATACTGGTTTACGTGTATACAACGCTAGTAGGTCAGCTTTCTCTAACTCCTGATCGGAGGGTTTCTCTCCCTTAATCTCCAGCCAGACGCCAGAAGCTCCGATCTGTGGCAGGTACAGGTCAGGTAGATACGACAGCGTACCTAGTACAAACCCTTGCCGTTCGTACTGCCAAACTACTCCTAACCCGTCCAATACTGTTGCCCAGCGAGCCTCAATCCTACTACGGAACTGCACGCCTTTGTAGGAGGTCTCTTTAGCTCTCCACTGTGGTGGCATCACTCACCCCTTTCCGCTTTCGCAAGTAGTTAAGAGCAGACTCTAATCTCGTGAAGGTAACATCTGTCCAAGACGCCATCTGTATAGCCGGTCTTGGTTGAAACCTACCGTGCTTATCCACTACTATTATATACCCTGGACTGTATAACCTACACAACAGTCCACACAACTTTTCGTAGGACCAGTCATCTTCTCCGCCTAGGAAGTCCCACCACTCAATATCTCTATGTTCGACTAAACTACTGCACTGTAACGGCGACAGGAACGCCCTCTTGAGCATCACATACACGCACCGCCGATCCAAACTCACTACCCAAGGTTCGTTCGCGATAGCACGTATCTGCTCCACTACACGTTCTGCTACTACCCCACTCGTAAAGCACAGCTGCAATGGGTAGTAGTCCGACACCAACTCGTACACTATCGGCACTCTATCGTTACGAAAATACTCCACTGTTTGCGTTATAAAGGTTGGGTACGACATCGAACGTTCTGCAAACTCACTTACGTGTAGGATCAGCACCAAACCCTCTACAGAAGGCTTCATACCTAGCGGGAGGTCACCAACCTCATACGGAAAGTGTACGAGTACGTACTCACTCACGCGCTTGAGCATATGAGGTGTTCCTGTCATCGTTAACACCAACTCAGACATGCAACTCTCTATGCTTCGTCGACTTCAACTTTAATGTGGGAGCATCCCCTAGAGTAGTCCAATGCATTGGAGGAATAGACTTCCTACTCCCATACGTGCACAGTACGTACGCTAGCAGCTCAGCTACAACACAGATAAGAAACACTTGCCAGATCGGCTGAGGCATATACACCACCTTTGTCACATATGTACGTCATTAATTTAATTATACATGACGTACATATGAAAAATCAAGGGCAGTTGTAGGTCCACCCCTAGGATGTACGTAAGCAACCTAGCTACGTTTCCAGATAAGCTCATGTATTGTAAAAACACGGCTCAGCTATGCTATATGGCGCCATTTCGAAATTAAGGCAAACAAGTACTTTCACTTTAGAAATCATGTGTGATATACATGGTACACCATTGATAAGTAAAGTAGAGATCGATAGCAACGTTATATTTTTAATACCCCCGCGATAAAATATTATATATATGGGGGGAGCTTAAAAAATTATCCGAGTTATCGAAGTTCTTGTATAAAGTCCCTACAACGCGACTGTGCTTTGCGTAGGAGACCCGAACCACCTTGATTTTCATTATGCTATATTATATAATTATAAACATCAGTCGGAGTGCCTCGCAGTGCCAAGTAGTTTCAATAAGCAAGGAGAATGCAGAACATGGTCTCAACGATTGAGCTCTCGAAACACGCCGAGAGAGCGTTGGCACAAATCGAACTATGGCCCGGAGTGCCGCTCACGAATCTAATGGCAGGTACTGCACGTGTGCAAGTACACGAAGCATTACGTGAGTTGGAGGAAGCAGGTCTCATCGAAGTCCGTCTAGTAAGGACGGACCACAGACCAATCACAAAATACTACCCAAAAGGACAGGCACCTGAATCCGAGCTCTTACGTACAAAGGAGGATGAAGTCGCGGACAAAGTCTATCGATGGATCAGAACCAATCCAGGGCAACCAGGATCGAATTGTCTGATGACCTCATTCAAGAGAAGTATTGTGGAAGAGGCTCTTGCACGATTGGAACAAGAAGGCCGCATCTACAGCAGACCTAAGTTCCTTCACGGAGAACGGTCCGTGAAGACGTACTACGTTGCTGAGGAGGAAGCGGTAGCGTAACAGTTGGAGTGGTAGTCAGTTGGAAGTTTTCTGTGTCGATCCTGGAGTCAGTATCGGGATCGCGTACCTAAGGGAGCTAACGCTCTACACCGATGTGCTAAAGACGTATACAGACTTACATCTGTATCTGCAGCACATCGGACCCTCTGGGGTTATCGTGTGCGAGTCGTTCAACTCAGGTAATGTGTCTCATGGACCGATGCTACGTACAGTCAAAGTCATCGGTGCCATCGAAGCCTTCTCAGAATTGCACCACCTACTGTTGGTGCAGCAAACACCCTCGTCTCGGACAGCGTTCTTAGATGACGCAACCTTACTGTTGAAACCTCATAAGGTGCTCGCACATCACATTGACGCCTGTGCTCACTTATTGCGGTACTTGCACTCCACAGTAGGTAGTTATCAGCATCTATCGCTAGAGGTTTTAGTGGGCCTCCACAACCTAAGCAGGTAACGCCTGAGAAAAATTGCAGTCATAACTGTAGGGGACACTCTTGATTTTCTGTCGGTACTTCGTTTATAATATACATATATAATAAAACAAGGAGCAAACGCTCCATTGTACCGAAAAGGAGTTGGATCCCCATGCCACGTAAGAAGACATCCGAAGGAACATCACGTCGTCGTAAGGCAGTCGCTAACGTTGAGACCGCCACACTCGAGCTTGAGTTGGGCGAACCAGAATTAGGCTCTGTCGAGCCAACTACAGAAGCACAGCTAGATGCTGTCGTAGTCAAACCCGTCGAGGAAGTAGTTGACGCTAGTCCTAAACCTGACGTAGAAGAAGGTCCTGACACTGAGACTGAACTGCCAGTTGTTGAGGTGCAAGAACACCCGTCTGTGCTAGACGATGCAACTACAGTAGTAGCTGAGCCATCCGAGATTGCTGAACCCGTCACGGAAGAGACACCGGTTGTAGTCGTGACTCAAACGCAGATAGTGCAGCCAACTACTACACCAACGACTGCGGGTAAACGTCCACCTATGCCCCCGGAACAGAAGGAGAAGCTGCGAGTGGCTGTGACAGAGTACTACAAACATAATGACCATCCCATGAAGGGAAAGACGCTTAGCCAAACAGTAAAGGATAACATCGCTGCTGCAAGGCGAGCACAACAGCCTGTTGGGAAAAGCACTGAAACTGGAAGACCCATTTACAAGCAACCATAATTAGAAACGGTTGTAGTTAGTTTTTACTCGGGCTGCAAACGTATACGTATGATTTATATATCTATGTATATACACCCAGTAAAAACTAACTATAGCGTTATAGTAAGTCAGGTCGAATATATGATCGAGTACGGGACTGAGGAACCTCATCGAGTCTGTCTGGAGTGTGGGTTTGAGCGTAACGAACGTACACGTACTAAGTGTGCGAACTGCGGTAACGCAACTGTCTGTACACGTGAGGAACTAGCACGTCGTATAGAGGCGGATGTTGCGTTCATCAACTTCTGGAGAGGTTTAAACACTGACACGTTATTCAGCTACAACCAAGCACGACGTCTGTATTGCGTAGCCGTCAAAGCTGGAAAGGTGTAATCTGTTATGTATGCATCTCGTACTGCGCTACAAGCACACTTAGCTTTGCGTAGTGTAGTAAGATGCAAATACGGTCCAGAAGTTGATGATAACCGTCCGTTACTAAGTTCGGGCTACGAACTGTACATTGATCCTCAAACCGGTGCAGTCTGCGTAGTATGGACTCGTTTCATGGAAGACGACGAAACCACTGAGGACGGTTACCAAGCGGAATACGAACAACTAGTTGATTGTTTAGACGTCCTTCATCGTGGAGGCATTGCCTGTGACCTCAAACTCCACGATGAAGGACGTTATTTCATCCACTGCTACTACCACTCCACAGTATTGGAACTGAACGTTCGACAGCAAACAGCAGCTCCACCATCGAACGTTACTAGCATCTTCGATCGTATCACGCGGAAGCTTGGGAATCGTTAGCGTCAGGTACTTCCGTGATCCCGTTAACAGACCCCACTGCAGGTCGATCTAGCTCTAAGAACTGCAACCGTACAGCACCCTCAGCGATAAGCCGTTCCCTCATTGCTCCAGCCAACTGGAGTAAGTCATCAGCTTCCTGTCGCAGTTCTGCGACCCTCATCGCAGGAGTCTTGACTCGCGGTGCAAAGCACAGCGCAATGACTCCATCTACGCCAGTTGTTCCCAATACACGTACTGCGATGACAGTCCCAACTAGTAAGTTTAGTCCAGTAAGGTCTGCACCGGTGATAGCAGCAAACTGTGCTAGTGATGATACTATAGCTAGGAAGAACCAACCGGTCCTAGCTGATCGAAAACGCTGCTCTACCGACTCCTTCATCGACTCAGGTGCTAGAGTCTTGTCCTTCAGTAAGCCCCTAATATGATACGTGAGAGCCGCGAGTGCAATCTCAAAACCAATCGACAGGAACAGCAGGGGTAGGTTGAGAAACGGATTGGTCTCACCACTGTGTTTCCACAGAAACACGGCGATGTCAGCACCAATGGCGATAGCCATGATGACTGGGATAAGAGCTGCTCCAACCTCTGAAAACCTGTGTTCAAAAGCGGACCACTTATCCTCCCTTTCGCTATCCTCTCGAGTCTGTCGCAACTCTTCCTGTGTCTTCTCAAAAAACGCTCTCGACCGTTCCACTTTGTACTGTGCAGCGAACACAGTCTCCGTAGTGGTTGTGCGTGAAGCGATCGACACAGACTGCTCTTCACGCTCTTCAGCAGAGACTGCTCGCTTCAGTGCCATATGCTGCGGGAAGTGATCCGTCTTAGGGCAGTACTTACCGGTATGACCCTTTGGCAGGGGTGCGTTGCATGTCGGTAAAGCACAGGTGTTTACAGGAACTGGTGCAAGTGCTTGTTTAGCTGACCTATCCAAGCCGAAGCACCTCATGCTGCAGTACTTATTAACTGCATCGTTGTTGCAACCTTCACGGGCGCAAGTATTCTTCATAACTTCTTCCTTCCTCCCACATTCCTTTGTTGAGAAATGTTGGCCTTCTACTAAGTAAAATAGGCACCACTGTAGCGAAGAGTACCTATATGTTTATATTATAATCGTAAACCGAAACCCAAATCAAGAGTAACCGTTTGACGTTTAGTAGTAGGGACACTCTCAAACTATAGTATCAGTGGCTATGGAGTAGGACAGCCACTGATACTATGATTAGTTCGTCTTGGGGTTGCCTGTGTTACCGTCGCCGTCACTGTCGTCTTCTTCTGGCCCGAACATAACCTGCAGGTCTTCAACTACGGTGTCTACGTAGTCTCTACCTGTACTTTCAGCGAGTTTCAAGCCTTGAGTCGCTCGAGTTGACAGCATACCGTAAATGGCAGCGATGTTAGCAGCGAGCCACCGAACCTCTTCAGACTTGTTAGTTAGCTGAATTCGCTCTGTGGTCTCTTTCAGGTGAATGTGTTCGGCCCAACGGACCATAGTCTCAAGTTCAGTTGGGTCGTACTGACGGACAATCGGTTCAACGCTTTGTAACGCTTGATCCAACTGCCACAATACTAACGTGTGCTCATCAGCCAGTGAGTTACGTTCCTCTAGCAGGCGTCGAAACGCAGTTAATAACTCACCTGTGTTCATGTTCAGTTCCAGTCGTACACGACACTCATCGCACATCACACCTAGTTCGATACTAGACTGCTTAGTATCGACAGTTCCAACGTTTGGGTACTGCAGCCCTTCAGGGAAAGGACTGCGATGTCGCATACCACGACGTTCCATTTCTGCTACTAGCGTGTCGTGGTAGTCCTCCAAACCGTGTAGTTGTAGTAAGTTGCGACCACGGTAGGTGTCAAACCTCTTACCGCGTTGAAACAGTCTGCTACACAAGTGCGTACTAGCGTGTTCGATAACTAGGTGCTTAGAGCAAAAGTCGCCACTCGAAGGTAGCATAAACAAACGCATCCGAGTCTTCCTCCTTTACTTCGACATCGCTTTGAGCGTGTCTTCCTGTGCTTTCATTTGCTCCATCACGACTGCTAGGTGATGAATACGCCATTCCACCCTTGCCGTTCCGGTTAGCACAGTGGCATAGTTCTCGTTGGCGTACTCGGCCAACCATTCCTGCGCTGTTCGTGATAGGTCCGCGGGCATCATTCGTCCTCTAGTACGTGCCTCTACGAGCACAGGCAGTAGACGATTGAGGGCGACTTGATCGAGACCGTTGCCTGAATGTGTGGACATGCGGTTACTGCCGGTGAAGTCGAGCCTAGTACCACCATCGTTGCCGCTTGGTTCGTTCCCCGTGAGGAATGTAGAGTCTGACATCGCGTTCTCCTTCTTATTGTATGGTGCGGAAATACCGTGGCCGGTGTAGAGCTGACTCCATCGCGATCCGTACGGGTGCAATTTCCTGACGGCGGGAGTCTGCGGTACCAGTATCCGCATGTGATTAAGTAATTATATTATACATGATGTCGTCTCAGAAATCAAGAGGCGGCTGGTGACCCTTACGTCAGCAACGTTGGCTTACACATTGGCAGGGGAAATCGCTAGCTACAAAAGGCGGAGTGGAGTGAGAGTCATGCTGCGTTTTGCCCAGGGGGCGCTTCGGGACCATTTCATCGCCGCTCCCTTACTCAACTAAAACTTAAAACGCCTGTAGCCCTAGTGCAACGCTGTTTAAGCGATTGCACTAGGGCTAGAAACTATCCAGGGTCGCACCAGTTCATCTTGGCTTGGCTATACGAAACACTCTGCTAGTGGCTCCTGTACGCTGAGTCGATCAGCCATTGCACTACTGATCGACTCAGACCTCTACCATACCACCACCTCAGCCATAGGGAGGGCCATTCTACTATTGCTGCAACGATGCACACGCGAAACTGTCCTGATAGTGTGTACACAGTTTCCACTCATCCCACATAGACCACAAGTCACTTTGTTGTACAGTAGGGTTAGCGCCAGTGTTGGCACAGTGTACAACCATACCAGTAGGCACATTCTCAGGTGGGCAATAGCCTACTTGATCCTGAGTTGTAGGGGTCAACCGATTGTAGAACGCATCAAAACTGTAACGCTCGTCTGTACGTGGGTGTAGGGCGTATGCCAGTAGTACAAAGAATAGCGCAATCATAGGTACAAGGGTATGCATGTCTACGCCAACGGGCCATAGTGAAAATCGTCTCTCCATTGAGGTAACTCCTTATTCTGCTGAGTCGATCCACGCTGTAACAATACGGTAGCGTGCTAGTCGTAGTACCTCTACGATAGCGCCAGACACACGACACACGACGAGCGATGTCAGGTACAGGCGTCGTAGTGTGATGTGCGCCTGTCTCAACTTAGAAGGCGTGTCAGTTGGTCGTTGGGCAACTATGCGCATGGTTGCACCTCACTGTACGGATAAGTGGTTGAGTCGATCAGGATACCGCATACTATGGGGTCGGTACTGTACTCTAGTGCAAGGTCTGACAGTGTAGGGAAGCTGTACGCAAGGTCTACTATCTCTGTAAAGGAGTGTCGAGACTGTTCGACTCCCAATACGTGTACCTGACCGTCAAGCGCGACTATACGCTCACAGTGTACCGTGTCGATGTAGCGCTCAATCGTACACTGTAAGGCATAGCCCATATACAGAAGGGACTCGACAACTGGAAACGGCGTATCAGCCATTTCTACAAGGTACTCACATGGGTACATGTGTACATCGACTATACCGCGTAACGTCTCAGTAGGGATGTCACACGCTGTCTCACGCGTGTAGCCGTACGAGCGCAAGATTGACATCAGTGAACGGGTAGCAGGTTGGTTGGTTGTAGTAGTCACGATGGTAGATCCTTCTTTCTAAGTATTGGGTGTTTCATGTGAAACATAACTAGCGGATAGTGAGTACAGTCAAGTGCATGAGTCGTACTAGATCGATGTTGTCCTGTATCAGTTCAGCCAAGTGGTAGCTCGTTGAAGCTAGTTCAACCTGTTCAAACTTGCACTCTTGACGATGAGAGCAACGATACAGCGTGTACGCGCACTCAGAGTTATCGAACGCTAGACGAGCGTGTACCTTGTACGGTGTCAACTGTACGGTCAAGTCAAAGGTACAGCCAATCTTGAGCAGTCTTTTCTGCTGCACGTCGGTAAGCTTTGCGATAGGCATAGGCATACATAGGTCGGCAAGCGCAACGAGCGAAGTCAACAGTACGTCGTCAGAGAGCAATGCCTCTTGCGCCATGAGCTTAGACAGCCTTGACATGGTGAAATCTCCTTCTTTGAAGTATGAGACAGTGTTTCATGTGAAACACTGTCTCAGGTGAGTTACTTAGCGTTGGCAGTCTTGGCAAGAAGCGGGCTAACCTCAGTGACAGTAACAGGCTTAACAGCAGTGACAGAGATCGTAAAGGCTTGACCGTTGTGCAGTCTCAACGTAACCGTACCATCGGCATTGGCTACCGTCTCTTGTGGGTTAGTAATGTGTCCTGGCGTTCCGACGCGCAAGTTCATATAGTGTCGTGTGAACAGGAAAGCTACTTGCTCCGACACTTCACGGGCGTTGAATGGGCCGTTTGCGTTTGCGTTGCTGCTTGACGGTCCCTTGCCCGTTGACCTTGCGGCGATGTGACACATGCCTTGTGGTGATTGGCTCTCAGAGTAGTACACATCACACTGCTTTTCTCCAGCACGCTCAATGACTGCCAGCATAGGTGCCTTCCCTGTTGGAAAGCCGTGTAGTGTGACGTTCAACTGTTGCGCGAGCTTTAACGCTTTGTCGCGTGCTTGTGAGTCAACATTTTGTGCAGTGATGTTTAAGCTAGCCATGAAATCTCCTTTGTGGGTGTACCTGGATTGTAGGAGGGTTACACTGTGTAACCCGTTTCCTCACTCCCTCACCCTACACAAGGAGTATACCATGCCAATACACGGATGTCAAGGAAAATACGTTACAGTTTTGCCCAATTTGCTAACACTTCGTAGAAGTTCGTGGGCTAGCGCTAACGTTTCGTTACTACCCTCTCCGTAACGAGCTACGACGCCTGAATGCTAGCGTAAGCTGGCCTTCTGCCAGGAAGCTGGCCCGCAGTACAGCCACTAGTGAACGTGTTCACTGGAAGCAGTTCCTTATAAGCCACAAAACAGCGACCTAACCAGGCAACAAGCGATAAAAGTTTTAGGTTGGTAAAATTTGAGTTGACTGAGTGTAAATTTGTGGTTGGCGAAGGTAAAGTTTTAGGGTTGTGAAACCTGAAGTTTATTTTTGTGAAGGTGGGATTTAGTGGGGGCGGCGGTGTGAATTTTTAGTTTGTGAAGGGTGAAATTTGACCCCCTGGGCTAAACACCCCCTTACCCCCATGGACAAGGCCCCCTTGGAAAGTCCTACGGGCCAGTTCGTCTACGGCCGTTACTGCCTACGGGCGTCCCCGGTGACCCCCTTACCGACCTGACCGTCACGTACGTACGACCGGCCACCCCCAACCGGGAACGGACTACGGGCAACACGCATCCGTTCGGTCTACGGGACTACGGCCATGCAACCTCCAACAGTCTACGGCTATCACGTTCTACCGTGCGATCTGACCAACACAAACGGTCGAGTACATGTCGTACTCGACCGTTCTACGCAAGTATAGAGAGGTATGCACTCTACTATGCTATCACGAACTTGCTAGAGTCTGCGTTCTACCTAACTAGCTTCGACAGTATACATACTCATGTCTACTGTCGGTTACTCGATCGGGAAGGTCTCATCGACGTACCCCTTGAGTTCAGACTGCCAACCTTCTTCGGTGAAGTCTGAGAGATCTCCGAGCCAGACTTCTCGATCACCGTTTCGCAGTACTAGTACGAGTGGAGAGTCAAACGAGTATCCAGTAGCATCTTCTAGTTTCTTAACAGAGTACTTATACTGTATACGGAACTCTTCGTGTACCTCTACAAGTCTCATCAGGTAGTAGAGCAACAACTTCTGTCCGCCAACTCGCTTCCACATCTCTAGTCTTGCTTCGTAGTCATCGCTCGCTAGGAAAAGTGCTTGGCTTGAGTTGAGTTCTCTAGATTCTTGACTGCCGCCTGGTTTACGATAGTACGTACCGTTCGCCCTTCTCCACACGTAGTTACCTAAGTGCTCATCAGTCCGTTCTGGCATTGCATATCTCCTTCTACAGTCGTTGTATGTCTACCGCTATCACGTTTCGGGGGAACTAACGCCGGGGACTATCTCCCCCCGTCAAGCATCCCCGGATACTATTTCGGCCGACCAATCGCCCCGAGACCGTCTACGGGCAGTCGACATCGCACGTTCACAGCAAACTACCACCCCGTTCTCGGTGGACCAATCCGAACCGGCAACTAAGTCCGACACTGTACACCCGTCTGGTATATGCCCGACTAGTCGAGCGGCATCTAACTCTATCGCTAACGCTTCGAAGAACAACTGAGACACACCCAATTGGTATGCGTACATCTCGAAGTCGTCATAGACAGTGAACCCTAACGGTTCCGGTACACCTTCCATCACGACTTATCCTCCGGTTCGTGGAAGAGTGACGGCCATTCTCCTCCGTAGTAGAACGCACCCCAAACGTCAGCCTCATCCTCATACGGATCGACATCTTCGTTACCCGACTGCCTGTACTGGTCGTACGCAACCCAACGTACCCTTGCGATAGAGTCCGCATAGTCCTTACGCATCTGTGCTATCACCCCATGTATACGAGCTCTCGCCTCAGCTTGCAACGTCTGTATCACAGCAAGCTCGTACGGAGTAGCTTCATACGTACCGTTGTCGAGCTGTTTTCGTGCTTGCCCACTGTTATTCTCGATGTTGTAACTAGCACTCATGTTCGTACCCTTTCTGCCTTGTACAGCAATGCATGTCTACACAATACGCTCTGCCTCTATCACGAACTCCATCCTCCTTCGGGACGTAAGCGATAGGGTCGCCTACACTAAACTCGGTTCCACAACAGTGACAACGTCCGCTATACCGGGATAGCATGAGCACAATGTCAACTGTGCTAAACTGCACTCCCGCTATCACGTACTCAGGTCCAAGATCTGTACGTCGGTATAGCAGGCGTCTAGGTGCTCCATAAGGTCTACAGACCTTGCTGCCTTCTACGGGGAACGTTTGGGCAACGTCAAGTGGTGGCATGGGTACCCTCCTATACGTCCCATTCGAGTCTGTCATGTTCGACAATACACAGCGCATACATACTACGTAGTACCTCTAGCATCAGTTCGTGAGTGTCGGAAGGGTCTTCACCAACTTGTATACTGGTTAGTATAATTTGGTAACTCACGGTCGCGAACGTAATCGCTACGTCCAAATCTGACCATTCAGTCGGATCCGTTACGTAGTCTCCGGGTATCTCAGCTATAGTCGCTAGCAAGCCGTCCCTATCCGACAGTTTCTTCAACGTGCGTATAACGTCTGTCACATCAGACAACTCGTTAAGCAGATCCTCGTCAGTCAACCACATCTGTAGGGGTATATCCATTAAGCGTCCTAGCAACTTGTCTTGGTAATACCCAACCGCCTTCTCTAGCATGTCTACCTCCTATCGGTCTGGCATAAGCTCCAACATCCAGTCTTCAATCAGACCTCTCAATCGAGGCCCCCAACGTTCTGCAATCGCTTCAGAGTCCTCTCCCGGAAAGTGCTCCTGTACGAACTTGTCTACGGTCTCACCAACGGCTACAGTCAGTTCGTCCTGCAGTTCTAGTCGTGCGGTAGTGTGGTGGTGACCTGCAAGGTACTGCACTAACACCTGTGGATAGAAGTCCTTAACGCCCTCGTACAGCAACGGCCATACATCTTCCTCTAGCGAAGTACCGTGAGCGCTAGGTACAAACGCCTGTACAAGTATCTCAGCATCGTAGTCATTGGTGACTATCAGCTTCAGTTCCTCCATCGTCATTGTCATAGTGGTATCTCCTGGTTGTGTACTATTGGTTCCGTAAGTAGTACTCGAATGCGTCACCCGAGTCTTGCACAGCTGCATCAGTCGTGATTGACCAACCGGCATGTTCACTGTAGAAGCATCTCGTCTTGTGCCTCAGCCACGCCAGTTCGTAACTGTTTAGGTCTCCTACCAAGTAACCCCCGTTATCCATCTCGACTTGAGACAGACTCGAGAGACCTTTCGTTGCCACAGTCGTGAATATCAACTCTAGGGCACTATTCAACTCTAATACATGCTTGCTATTCGGATTCTTACTAGCGAAGAGCTCCTCCACTCGCAAGACCTTGTAGTACTCCAGTACTAGTTGTCTAGTAGGCATAGACGCAAGTGTGTCTTGCTCCAGCCTAGGAAGGAGACTCCAATGAGACTTATCAAGACCCCAACGAACGACCCATTCATACATAGAAGGCAGTTTTATTCCAAACTTACTAGCCATCTCTTCTAGAGTCAAGCCCTCTAGTATATACCACTTGTATACTTGGTCAATAGTGGCAACCATCCGTCGCTTGCTTGCCATAATTGGTATCTCCTTTGTGCCCGGTAGGTAGTAGCGCTACTACCTACCGGCTAATCAACTACTCCGACTTGCGGCTCTGTATACGAGCGTGTTCCCGTTCCAGCATAGCTTGGATACTTACACCTTCCTTTATCACCGCATCCATCCAGTTGAAGATCTCTGTCCCTTCTACGTGCGCGTCTGCAGCCACCATACGTCCGTAGTTCTCCTCGAACCAAACCGCAATCGTATCCAGCAAGCGTTCTCGCAACTCCCTACCGTAGAGCGTACCTTGCTCATCCGTATCCAACTTAGCCTCTTCCGCGTACTGTGCTGGAGTCTCTACCGGCTTAGCTCCTATGTCGAAGCAGTTCTCGCAGTACTGCCAGTCCTGCAACGGATGACCTTTCCGGAACTGGTCAGCTACGTAGTACTGGATGGCTTGCTCTCGACGCTCCTCCGGATCAGTCTGCCACTCATACAGTTGGTAGTCCTTATCCTCTCCATTAAGAACTCTCTGCACGAACGTCTCCATAAGTTCATTGTCCACAGTCACGTCATCGGACTCAACATAGTCCCTAACGGCGTAGTAGTGGTATGTGGTAGTCTTGGTTGCCTTAGCCATTGTGGTATCTCCTCGTGTGCTAGTACCCTTCCGGAACGTCCGTGGGGGTAATAAATTTTATATTTATTAATAATATTATAATATAAACGCCCGGTTGTTTACAAGATGTACAAACAACCGGGCCAAGCGGTCTAGGTTAGCACAGGTGACTAGCCTTCTTCTACGGTCTCTCCCTCAAACTCTACGTCGGGGTCGACTTGAGTGGTCTTCAGTACAAACCTACGCATACGGTTAAGTAGGACGTCGTCTAGCACAGCGTCAAGTGCTGCCCTCGCTGCAGCGTACTTTTGAAGATTCCGGATGGTTGCTTCAATATGCGTGGGCTTTATTTGGTTTCCGACGACTAATCCCCACAAATATGCATGTTTCATGCGATAATACTCAACGGCAGTTTCGATGTCTTCTCTAGTCCGTTCTCCCAATGTCGTGAACTCCTTATATGTAGTAGTTACGTCAATTATAGTGTATCCTGTCGGTGAATACAAGAGCGTGCTGACTCGCATAATACGTAGTAAGCAAGCGAGTAGCATTTGGTCCTCCTGCCTACCTGCTGGGCCAAATTTAGAGCTTCGATAGCACGGGTAAAAAAACCAGTGCCCAAAAATCCTCCTGCCTGCCTGCTGGGATATAGATGAGCTTGCGTTTTTATTCAAATCCCGGGCAAACGTACTTATAGCTTAGGTTTAGCGTTTACCAGATCTTCGATAGCACGGATATATTTTCAAGCCGACCGCCTTTATCAATATATATGGGGGGGATCTAAAAAAAAGTCCGTGCTCTCCTCGCTCGAAGAACCTTTCCATAGGAGCAAAGTACCAATACACACCTTATCGTTGACTGTCCTCCAGGGGGAAGTCTTTTAGGACTGTAGACGAACTCTGTGTGGGTGTACATTACTTGGGAGAGTATATAGTACTGAACTAGATACACGCGTAATACATGTTAAATCCAGCTATAGTTAGTTTTTACACGGACTTAACTTGAGTGTGTATGATTTATGCTGCGTATCGAATCAGTCCGTGTAAAAACTAACTAGAACTGGATTTCTAGTAGACGTGGTTAGCTGGGGAAATCTACAGGTTTTGCTTGTTTACTCGACATGGTGACCGACTGTACTCTCCCCCTAATTGCCGACCTAACACTGGGGGTCATGGTCACCATGACGCAATCTTGATGCCTCCAAATCTCCCGTTTTACCCCGCATTTCAGCTCTTTGAAAAAGGCTAGGCACCAATCCAACTGTGCTATCCGAACCTCATCACTGTCCTCCTGCGTACGGGCTACCTTCCAGAAAATCCTACACCCTCCTGAGGGATCCCGCACGACAGCAAAACCTGTGCTAAGGTCTGGGGGTACTTCATGCATCAACGGTTGAGACACAGCCTTCGTACCGAGCAAAAGGACTACGCTCTCGACTAAACTCGTGATATCCTCCATACTTTCCGGAACTCCTTTCGTTCTAGCCAAACATACAAAGACGGCGGCACATAATAGTACCACTGTCCCCTAAAATTCACACGCTAACACCGACCTCAACCCGGATCTTCGGTAAGCGTTTAAGTCCTCCCCCTAATCAGCCCTAACCCCAGTTATAACCGGACTGTAATAGGCTCTCATACATGTGGGCTGGCACGTAGATACCTACAGCACCGACAGCCTCATTAAGTCTTAACTCTTCGAAGTTGTCAGAGGCAAGCCAATCTATTGGCCATCCGCATACTCCGTGTACTCCAAACTGCTCTGACAGTACAGCTAATACCTCTGCTACCCTAGGCCCACGCTTAACCGTGAGTAGTATATACTCCGGCCCACCAATGTAAGCTGTCACTACCTTCCTACCAGACGAAGTCCGACGCATCTTAACCGTGATCGTCTTCACTCCTCACTCTCCCAACAATGCGGCAGTGTACAAGCCTTAAGGTAGTCCGAGACATGCCGAAGGTGTTGCTCCTCTATCAATAAGTGTACATACCCATCGATCAACACACCTGTTACCGGTCTACGAGTGTCCCGTGCTACTAGTCGGCCGACTAGGCTTGCAAACTCCACCTTACTCGTAACGTGAGCCGCTCTAAGCGCCCCTTTCGTAATAGGGTCTGTCATCGTAACGTCTACTACATGTAATTCCATATCTGCCTAACCTCCAATGCTATGCGAGATGATATACCCAATGCCACCACTGAGCTTTCGTAGCAGTCTGTTGCTGCATTGACTCTCGCAAACTACGCAACTCTGTATACCGTCTCTCATAGTCTGGCGAGTTAAATGCCTCTATACTCCAGTCGATGTTGTCGAGTGCCAGTTGCTGCTGTGCTTTCGAGGGCATCTCGAGTTCCTCGTAGGAACGTTCCACACGATAGACATCGACCTCCATCCACTTAATCTGACCATTTCCCTGCGCGCTGTGCAACTTTTCACCATCCCAGTACGCATACGAAGCGTAGTGACTCTCCCCTCCTGACGGATACGACTGGTAGTTACGCTGAACCGCTACCCACTCACACTGTAGTGACGCAGCTACGTCATCCACGTGCATCGACTCAACGCCACCATGCGTGTAGTACCAGACTACGTCCCTCAACTCTTGCATACTCATACGAAACCCAACCGGTGGATCAACAGCTACATACTGCGTAGGGCGGTTATAATGCCTACCCTCAATCTCGGCCCTAAAACTCAAATCAAGCACCTTGGGTGGATACGTCGTCGCCATACTGTACTCCTCCTTTATTCGTTACGACTCCCAAAACGCAGCTAAGTTGCTTTCGGCACAGTCACCGTAAAAGTCAACTGTGCCTACTAGGTCGTTCTTCTCACCGCATCGTGACGCAAACAGCATACACTCTTCCGGACTCATCCAACCAGATGAGTTGAAAAGTATGGCTTGCCCCCGCATGACAAACACCTTTTCTCCACCTGATAGAATGTCAAACGCCTCCCTAGAGAACTGTAGACCTACTACAGCTACCGCCTGCCCTCCTGGATGACCTAACCTACCAATGATAGCCTTACCCTCCAAAGGCAGCGTAACCATCGTATACCTACGGGTACCGTGCTCGCTTTGAAAGTACGCCTCAGTCCAACTACGTGATGTACCTACGGACATAGTTAGCCTCCTGTCACTCAAACTCACTATCCTGACGAACTAACACAAAGACGTAAGGTAACTGTATGGGAGTTACCACTTCCACAATATGGAAGGGTACTAAATCGCCTTTGGTCGTAAACCGCAACTTAGCGTCCAAAGCGTCCATGACCTCATCCGGAGTGGCACCTACCGGTACCGTTACTACGCTTATCACAACCTTGTGCGTACTCAACTGTGCTAACAACAAGTTGAACAACTCAATCACGTCCTCAAGCGTAAGCTCATCTAGCTCAGACTCTAGTTCGCATATACGAGCGGCCGTCAACATCGTAACACGCCTCATATCACTGTACCCCTATCACATAAAGTCGCTAGTCGTACCCACTACAATAAACAAGTACGGTAAGTCGTTACTCGTGTCAATCTCCACTATACTGAACCACAATCGAGTCGTTTGCACCTCCTCTAAAGCGTCATTGATAACAGACACTGTCTGCGAGACAGTGTACTCCTCAGGCATAACTAACACCTGAAACACATCAGAACGACGCCGTAATGCATCCCTCAACGCCTCAAACTGCTCTCTCGCTGGCCAAATCGAGACTTCTGAATCTAGTTCACATATACGAATAGCGGTTCTCATAGGCATACGTTTCATGCTTCCACTCCTGCATCGAATCTACTATTGGCTCGTACCAACAAGTACATGTACGGTTGCTCACCCTTTGTACGCACTTCTACAATATGAAAGGGTACCCACTCCTCCAAGCTACTTATCGCATCGCTTATAAGCGATGCGACCTCATAGATCTCACAACGTGTCGGAATGATTACCACTTGTAGTACATCGTCATCCTTACTAAGCGCCTCCCACAACAACGTAAACTGCGCCTGCCACAGACAATGCTCGAACTTCTCGCTAAGTTCACATATACTAGCTGCTTCTAACATCGTCATACTCTTCATACGCCTTCTCCAAGTTCCGTAAGTGAGGCAATATCTACTTCCTCTAGCTCGTCTCGCGTCCAATCCGGATGGTTTGCTAGGAATGTACTGTACAGTGCTTCCCAGTCTTCTTGAGTAAGGTCCCTTCCGCTTTCATGAAAGAGATTACCTACGGCATCACGTCGGATGCCTTGTATTCTCACTAATTCCTGTAAGTCAAGCATCCGTTTCTCCCTCCTCTAGGGTTGGCGTAACTCCACCAATAATACGAGCGGACTGTTTGACTGAGTCCTGTGCTTCCCAGTCTAAACGCCATACCTGCAGGGAGCTTACCATACGGGTCCTCATATAGTACGCAAACAGTTCTCGACGCTCCTCGGAGGTCGCTAACTGCATAACTTGTTCCCCTAACAACTCAAACCACACACTATACACCGCCGAAGTCATCTTAGCTGACACCTCGGCAAGTGCAGCAAACAGTACCTGATCCTCGGGAAGTGGATCATAGCCTCTGTTACGTATACGGGATACAGCCAGTAACAACTCACTGGCAAGCTCGGTAGCAGCGGAACTAGTCACCGTACTATTCTGTACAATCTCATGCAAATCAGACATATCTTACCTTTCTTACCAACTAGCGATCGTAACAACGGCCTAAGTGGCCGCAACCCTCACACTGATATAACCACTCTCCTTTGTTAGCAGTCGGATACAGCGTATGTGGACTGTACAATACGCTTGGAGAGCACGCGTATCCAGGATGTCTACTCTGACAGTGAGAGCAAGGCAGTGACGTGTGCTTAACTGGTGGTAAATCTACTGCACCAGCCTGCAACTCCCTAATGTAGTCCTCAAGGGCCCCAAAAGACTCTTGCTGAGTATCCGTAACTGACTCAACTTCCCTTTCGAGTTCTCGCTGTTCGTCAGTAACTGCTTGCAACTCCTTAATGTAGTCCTCTAGCCACGATAAGTCTATCGAGTCTAGCCCTAAAGAAGTTGCGTAGTCCACAAGCTTCTGTACTGGTTCTCGCTGCTCGTCAACTACTGGTACAGTATCTACGAGGACATATCCTCGCGGAAACTGTTCTTCATCATAAGTGAGGTCAACCCACGCACGCACGATTTGAAACTTCCTCTCTCCGTCTTCGTAGATTTGCTGCATCAATTCGTAGTCGAACTCGGGTTCCCACTCACCAACCTTCCCTATAAGTGTAGACAGTGCCTCCTCGATAGGTAATAGTGTCATTATCTCTACTACCTCGACTCTTGCATACGGACGACCAGTCGACATAAGTAACCTTCTTTCTCACTAACGATCGGACTCAACCGGAACGGGGAATTCGAACACACCTTGCTCCAGAAACAGTTGTACACCGTCCTCGAACGAGATGATCTCTTCCATCGTACCGTATGCTGTATACGGCGAGTCCGCACTCCACACAAACCTACGTAGCCAACACCTCTCCCCCTTATGGAACGCTGGATACAAGTACACTACATCGTTCCCATACTGAGAAAAGTTATCATGGTACTTCAGCACATAACAAGTACCAACCAATAACGACCCGTCAACCTCGAACGGAGCTGAGTCAGCTGTGCTATTCCGACAAGCTAACAACCTTTGCTCTCTATAGTCTACTGGAAACATGCCCTACTCCTTCTTTGAACTAGTAACTACTTTATATACTATTATTATAACTAGTACCTCCTGCCAAAAACAAGAGGTACTACTATCAAACTCACGCACCCAAATGCTCCTGCCAAGCTGTTGCCGTTGCACTCTCAAGCGCTGAATACTTCGCCTTCAGCTCCCTAAGGTCTGCTAACACTTCCGCGTCCATCGGATCACCACGTACACCTTCTTCTGCAACGTCGATTAGGTCTAGCACATCGAAGTACGCAGCTAACGCTTTATTTGCAGCCTCCTTCAGCTGCTGTCCGTCCTCGCAAACAGCTGAAGTCTCGCAACAACCACAAGGCTGCTTAAACTCTGATACCAACCCTAGTTCCGTCAGTTTCATGCTCTCTACTCCTTCTATATAGTTGCGTGCACCTCTATTAATATATCTGCTAGTGTACCCCAACTCTCGTCGTAGTACTCATACAGGTAACGTCTATCTGACAGCTCTTGCGAAAGCATCTCAGCTACGGCATCCGGGTGTTCTGTAGTGAACTTGTCATACGCTAACCTACAAACCTCACGAATGTCGTATACCCCATCCCAGAAGCTAACGAAGTCCTTGCCAACTCCTGTATAGCACCTACTCGGGTCTTCGTCGTAATAGCTCTCCACGACTGAATCCTCTACAGTCTTTAGTTTCTCTATAGCTCCTGTACCATCAAAGACGTGATCCTCTAGAAAGTCTAGCCCACCAATGGTACCATCAGTCAACACGTTCCAGTCCAATAACTTCAATCGGGCCAGTTCTGTTTTGTGCTCGTCTACATAGGCTTGAATAGCTTCCCTCCACTCATCATGTAAAGGTTGTAGCAGTTCCATTGGGTCTAATCTCATGTCTATCTCCTCTACTCTAGCGCAGTCTCTTCCCTATACTCACAACCTGCAGCTTCAAGCCACTTCCATAGTACTACACTCGGCCAGTACTCACCCCAACTGCTATTGTTGTCAGTGTCAAACTCAATACGCCCTTGTACATCCCAAGGTGCGTCCGATTCAATATCATCTGCTACGTTCGCTTGTAGGTACTCCTCCTTTGCTTGCTTTAGCAAGTCGAATACTAACTTGTGTCGTGGAATCCACGTACGATCTGCCTCTTCTATCGCACCTAATGCGCCGTACACCCAGTCTGTAGCTACCAACTGCGTTAAGTGGCTATACGGTGGCGCTATACCCTCTACAGCTCCCTCCCACGTGCTCAACAGTTCATCCACCGTAGTAGGTACTGGACTACCAATATACTCTTGAGCAGCCGCTTCCAACAGAAAGTCCAATGGCATAGCACGTACAAACTCTTCTATTGTCATGTCTACGACCTCCAATCTGTGCAATCACACAACCAACGTTCCATACCTAGTATGCGTTCTGGATCGTTCAGTTCCTCTAGCACAGCTACAGCCGCTTGATACTCCGCTAGTCTCTTGCCGGCGGCTGCTATTTCGTCTGGCGTTGTATACGCTCCATACGTAAAGTTCTCCGCTACCGCCTGTACTTTCTTTTGGTAGTATACTAGTTGCACATCTTCATTCGGATCCACTTCCGCTAGGCGCTCTATATCTGCTAGCACGTCATACTTGTACCCGTACGTCGTATTCAGCCACTCTTGCATCTCTACCAACCTCGGTATACAGTTACCTTCTTCTAGTACGTCTACAGCAGTCATCACTTGTGCTAGTTCCTCTACAACGTGCCTTAGATCTCTGTTGGGAGTAGCTTCTGCTAACTCCTTGTTCAATGCGGAAGCCCGTCGTGTATAGTACTCCCACACTATCTCCTCAATACTGTCGTAACCTTCTTCATACCTGCTATCATAGTCTAACATGTCTGTTCTCCTTCTTTGTGCGTAGTGGGTATAGGTATACCCACTACGGTGCTAACTAGATGTTCCAAAGGTGTTCGTCTCTGGTCACGAAGTACATCGCATGTATGGTGCGGAGTATGTCTTCCAGCGCTAGCGGTAGGTCATCGTGGTCGTATCCCTGACGTACCATCCCCATCAGGTATGTGTACGAAGACATTGCGTACACATTTGCCAATCGTAAGTCCGACCACTCAGCTGGTGACTCCGTAAACGTGCCCTGCATCTTTAGTAGTGCTGTCAGCATACCCTCACGACCCAACTCAACCAGACTACGTAGCATAGGTATAATGTCCGTATGGAAGCCTAGACTACGCAGCATGTCATTGTCGTTGAGGAACTCCTCCGCCTTGGTTTCATCTACCTCCAGTTGGAAACAAACTTCATAGTAGCGTAATGCCTTCTCAAGTGGTGTAAGTGATTGGTTGGTTGACATACTAGTTCTCCTCTTGGTTGTAGGCCGACTGTATAGCTGCTTCACACTCACCGGATATCCATATAGGATGCACAGTCTCTACCATCATTTGGTAGACTTTCGCTCTCTGACTCCTGTAGTCTTCTTCTGATAGTGCTCTTAAGTCACCTTCATACGCGCTAAACCATATGCTCTCCACCATCTCCGCAAAGCTATGCAGTACTCGTAAGTACGCACCGAACCTTGCTTCCGTAGGGTTCTTACCGTGTCGTACTAACCGCTGTTCGTGTTGATGCAACTCCCTAGCTATCTCTACTACCACCTCCGGTGGATAGTCTGCCTTTCCCCCTTCTTGTATCTGTACGTGTAAGATGTTAGTGATAGTACTGTTGGTTGCCATAGTTGGTACCTCCTTGTGTGTATGTGGGTTGGTAGTAAGAATGTATATTTATTAATAATATTATAATATAAACCCCCTATTGTTTACAAGATGACACAGCCATAAAGACATGCAAAAAGGCCTAGCTACAATTGTAGCTAGGCCTCCACACACACAAAGGAGAGAAGGAATAGTCTACTACACTACCGAGAGTTCGACGAAAGTTAGGTCTGGGTGCTCCTCGAACTCTCTACCCATAGCATATATACCTTGGGCTGCTAGTGCGGGTGTACTACTAGTGTCTAACTCTTCTACTACGCGAAACTTTGCGCGTATATCGTAGTAAGCTCCTCGAGTTATTCGAATGTAGTATGCAGTACCAGCATCCCCTAGCGCGTGGGACAGTGTACTCATCTCTCGGACGCTTACGTAAGTAATATCCGTAAGACCGTCTAATACATCTGATAAGTCCTCACTCGCTAGATGATGCACTAGTACAACCTTGTCCCCGGTAGGAGACTTACGAATCGCTTTCGCTTGTAGTAACTCTTGCATGTACTTCACTCCTACTCTACTGGTACTAACGTGTAGTATGCTGCTCCTGGATCCCTAGTGTACTCGGTCCTCAACGCTTCTACGATATGTGCGGGTATACTAGAGACTTCCGACTCCAGATCGCCGCGCTCGAGTAAGCGGAACATAACTGTGAGTGCAAGGTTAGTCACTCGCACCTTATACTGCTGCTGTCCAGTCTCTACTCCCTCTACTACATCCCGCACCTTCTCGTCGGGTATCTCGTGTAAGCGAGTTAAGTCGTCTGTGCTATCCAGTATACGGTCTCCAACTGCAAGCACAACTAGTACAGTGACATCACCGTTCGTTGTACTGAGCACACCCCGCATATTAGTAAAGAAACTACCATTACTCATCTGTAGGTTGACCTTTCTTGTTGTAGAAGCCTCGAATCTTTGGCTTCAGTGACAGTAACGTTTGCGGCTTGGTTTGCATAAGCCGCTCGAAGCAAGCTTTGCCTCCACGACTACTCTCTTCTTTCGTCAGCTTATGTAGCGTACCGTTCTCGACGGCTTTACGGCCACCTTTCGCACCATAGGTGGCCGCGTTTTCGGAAGTAAACTTGTGCTTAGCCATGGATAGGTACCATCCATCCTAGTGCATACTTCGCCACTTTACACTTAGCACACTGGTGCATGCTAATGAATGCGTTCCACCATACGATGCCATCGCACCTCGGACACTCCATCGACGTTGGGTGCTGTTCAAACTCGGTTAGCACAGCGTCATTGAGTTGTGTCAGGTCCGCATTCTTCAGCCAAAAGTTGTCTCTCCACAGAGGTCTTACCCTACGTCTGTATGCTCCGTTGTGCTTGACGTTAGCCATCGACTTCTCTCCTTGCGATGATCCACAAGTTCGCAATGTCTTGTGGCATGGTGTAATAGCGTTGACCATCTCTATAACTAAGTCTTACGGGAAACAACTCTGCCTTAGTCCCGTACTCCGACTGCAGGTTAAAGAGCTTCTTCAAGTATTGAGTGAAACCTCCTAACTCCCCCATTAACTGACGTTTCGTTCGTCCGGAAGCTTCCATCAACTCTGCAAAGCTTACCCACTCGCCAGGGCTCTCCGATGTAAGTGTCAGCAGCATCTGTACACCTACCGCAAGTTGATCGTAGTCTCTAGCTAGTCTCATTAAGTCCGGTTCTCTCCAGAGTCTAGACGGATTCCCCAACCGTTCCGGATCGAACACACCATCGTCTTCACCAGCTTCCCTAGCTAACAACCTCGCTAAGAACCTACACATCTTATCATACAGTCGTTCAGGTACATACAGCGGAATGTACCCGCTAGGCTCGTCAGCATATCCTACGACTTTGACTTCTTCGCCACCGTTGTACATTACTGCTCCTCTCTATCAAGAGTTACTCCCCCAAATCTCGTCATATCCCAGTTTCGGTTGTGTAGTCATGTCGAAAGACACATCAAAGTAACCTTCTAGTGTCATATGATCCGATACTGTCTTGTGTAGACTCTCCCGCAGTTCTTCGCTTACTTCAAGTCGACTTCCGGAATAGCTAACTTGTACGTACTCCGGATCGTACTGATCGGTACAGTAGGAGAAGTCGAACTTTACTAAGTCTATGCTCCTTCCTTCAACTACCTTTTGTATGGCATACCACGCATTGAGATACTGCCACTCTTCTACGGCAGCCTCCAACTCCGTTAATGACAGCAGGTGCTTGGTCATTACTTCTCCTTTCAGATACCATATAGGTACTCGATTTTAGTGCGAAGACATCTTTGGCATCTGCTAGCAGTCCACCAAGACCTTCCGTAGACCTCGGAAGTGTAGTACTCCCAGTTGGTTCTACGCCAACATCTCCAGCACCACCCACTGTAGTTCGGGCTGTAATCTCCTCCACTACCATCCCCCAAGTGGAGACTGGATACTACTCTGCTTAGAACCTCATCTAGCGACTCGTCTATTCTGTCAACCCATACGTGATATGAACCGATACTCGTGACCTTACTCGGGAGTACAGCCTCTCGTACAGCATCTACTTGAAATGAGTACATGTAGTTCTATCCTTCAGGCCTTTCATAAGACACCTTCAGCCAAAACACTTGGCCAGTGATGCAGATCACCTTCTTCAGCGTCGGGTCACCTACACCCTCTAGTTGCATACCTAGGTTTCCATTGACCTCTCCGTCTTCTACCATCGGGTTACCGTACCCGAGTACGAAGTGTTGCCAACCTTCCAGTACGTTGAGTATCGAACCGGATGTCCAAGTCTCCTTACCGTACATGAGGTCGATAGCCTCTCGGCAGTCCTCTTGATCAGTGTCCCAATACGTATCAAGTTCCTCCCGGGACAACCTCTCTGAACTACTACTCACAGTACTACCCCTTTCTCAACTCTGCGAACGGGTTCGGACTATCGCCGAACGTGTCAATGTCCGGGAAGTCAATGTAGACTCTCACTCTCGTACCAATAGCGCTCTTACACTCTTGACAGTTCGGTCCGTTGACGCATTGAGGAGACTGCTTAATGGTGAGTTCGTACCCAACATAGACTCCGTCGTAGTAGAGCAGCTCTACTGGACTACCAGCAAACATACCGTCTGCATACGGCGATGTCAAGGTATAGTCTAGCACCTCTTCTACAGCTCCGTGTACCTGTTCTATAACGTCACACATGAGCTACTTCTCCCTTTCGTCAAGTCGGTCCATCCAACGCATTGCCAATGTGGTTATGACGTATATGGCTGCAAAGCCACTACCTATTGTCACGATGACCGCGAATATAGCTGCCAGTACGTATAAGAATGCTAGTATGTCGTTTGGGGTAGGCATTGGGAGACCTCCTTCACAGTGTGGTGTCTTCTCGGAAGAGTGATGGCCAATCGTTGTACAAAGGATCAAAGTCTAGCGCCTGAAAGACGTCTCTCGTGTCACCCTCGATGATCTCACCAGGATCTTTATGCATGTCCGTGTCTGAACAATGAGCGTCAGCCTCCTCAAACTGGGTATACGCTGCCCAACGGACTTGGTCTATTAAGTCAGGAAACTCTTGCCTCATTTCTGCTATCACTCTACGCACTCGACTACGTACTATCGTCTTCAACACTCTGATAGTCCCCAGTTCCGTCTCTGTCGGAAGCCAACTCCCGTTTTCGATGCTCTGCTGTCGTTCTACACCGGACGTGTTCTCGCCTTCGTACCAATAATGTGCTCTCATTAGTCGTGTTCCTCCTTCTGCTCTGCGATACTACTTGGAATAAAGACTTCTTCCATGAAGTCCTTGTCTAGATGGTATCCTATCCATTCCAGCACAGCGGGGTGCAAGCCTTTGTACTGACTGAAGTACTCCTTAGTTGCCTCTTGCAACTTAGCTTGATAGTGGTATCTCAATACCAACCCCAATGCTGCCATCGGGAACCAAGTCCTCACGTCGCTACCGAACTCCTCGTACATTCGTGCTAGAAACTCTTCAGCCAGTCCGTACTTACGAGCCCAGTCAAAGCACTCTTTACCCGTCGGTGGTGTTAGTTCTGGATACTCCATGCTAGTACTCCTCCTTCTGCGAGTTCCAGTCCCACATGAGTTCAGCTATAGTTGGTCCTAAGTCCGCCACCTTGTGGCACTCTACTAAGCCCTCAATTCTTTCTACAGTACCGTGCTCGCCCAAGCTGTCACTGAACTCTCCGCCCATCAGTACCACATCTACAGCGGCTGCTAGATTGACTAACGCTTTCCACTCCTGCGCGTACTCTCTCGTCATGTAGAAGTGATATTCCTGCTTCAGTCGGTCGTCCGAGGCGAAGTAGTCACCAAAGCGTATAACCTTCTGGTAGAAGGTTTCTGGTGTGAGTGTCTGCATATACGCAGCTACTTCCGGTCTATCTGTAAGGAGCTGTCGTATACTAGCCTCACACGCTTGAATGTACTCTATCTGCAGCCTCGTGAGGTTGCTTGTCATGTCTGTTCTCCTTTAGGTGTGCTTGTACTACATCTTGCTGAGTAAGTCTCTCATCAGCCACAGACGCATATTAAGTAGCTCTTGAGGGTTCGCTAGTGATTGCAGCACTGCCATAGCTTTGTAGTTGTCCGTGAGGTAGTCTGTAATCATGAGTACGTCGTGAACCCTTGTGTACTCACCACTCTCTATGCGATCCTCTACTGACTCAGTCTTTTTCTGGTAGTAGATTAGCATAGCTCTATGCACTGGCATGTCAGCCGTCACTCCGTCACGCTCGTCATACGTCTCTAATAGCCACTCATAGTCTCCACTAGACTTCCAATCGTCTAGACTATGTAGTAGTTCTAGCGCTTGTTCGTGGTCCATCATGTCACCTAGCAGCACTTGTCGGTCCTCATCCGGGTCGTGTAATTTCGACTCCCGTTCCTCCAACTGCTTAGTATGGTACTCTACCGCTAGCTCGGTAGGTGACATCTGCTTCAACCTCTGGCTGTAAGTCATATCAGTCAGCCTCTCGTGGGTTCCAATCCCACATAAGTTCGGCTACTCGGACGTCTAGCAGTGCTACCGCATAGCACTCTTGCAGGTTACGGTGACGTTCCTCGCTTCCGTAAGGCCCTAACTTGTCACTGAACGTACCTTTAGACAGCACGTTTTGGTGCATACTTACGTGTAACTCAACTAAAACTCCCCACTCTTCAGCGTGTTCCCTCGACATGTAGTAGTCTTGATACTCCGGCTTTAGGTAGTTATCCTCACCGTACATGCTGTCGAATTGGACTACTCTCTCATGCAACGTGTCCGGTGTGAGTGTCTTCATGTATTCGGCTACTTCCGGCTTCTCCTCACAGAGACGCTGTATATTAGCTTTGCACGCTTGAATGTACTCAAGCTGCAGTGTTGTGAGTTGCGATTGGCCTTTAGTCATGTCTGTTCTCCTTGCGTGTACCTATTCTGGATCTGTTTCGCCTAAGTTGCGCCACAGCCAATGACGCATAGGAGCTAGTTCACTCTCGTCCGATATCGACTCTAGTACAATTATAGCGTAGTTGTACTCTTTGAGGAAGTCCGCTACTTCTAGCACCTCATAGAGTCTAGTGTACTCACCGTTTTCTATACGCTCTTCGGTTGACTCTACCTTTGTCCTGTAGAATAGTAGCATAGCGTCAACCGTAGTCATACGGCTCACTTCAGGGTGCTGTTCTAGCAGCCACTCGTATTCTCCACCCTCCCTCCAAGTCGCAATGCTATCTAGTACTGCATTGGCGTTCGTGTGTGTTATGATATTAGCGCATGTACGAGCTAGATTCTCCGCGTCACCATCTCTAATGCGCTCTAGGCAGGCTCTCAACCATTGCTCGTGGTACTCTCGTACCAACTCGATAGGTGACATTGCTTGCAACTGCTGTACGTAAGTCTGATCTGGCATGTTAGTTCTCCTTTGTTTGTTGGGTGTAGGGGTAGAAGTTCTACCCCTACCGTGAAGTATTAGCTGGGTGATTCAGCTTCGGGTGCTACCTTACGTATAACCTCCCAAAGAGCGTCTACTACTGGACTGGAACTGCCTTGTTCTGCAAAAGCTCTACGGATAGCTTCTGCTTGTGGGTCTCCTTCTGTAAGTGCGTCAGCCTCTTCCGTGTCCATCGACAGCGCTGCACTTTGTACGAAATGGCGCACTAGCTCTTGCACTATCCCATTCAACCTGGAGTTGTAGGTTGGATTAGTATTGTTTGTCATGTCCGTTCTCCTTTGCTTACTAGTTCAGCTAGCGTACAGCCAGCTGTTGTCGTACTGGTGTGGGTTACGCCTACGGTTCTCACGTTCCTCATCACGACTCTCCTGTGCTAAGTACCTCATAGGCCACTGTATCCCGTCCGCCATACCGCTTTCGTAATACGCTAAGTCGCTTTCGTGGTTACGTACTACTATCTCCCACTCAGAGTCCTTTACCTCTCCGTACCAGTCACACAGTGCTAGTAAGTTTTGGCCTAGTAGACTTACTAGAGACTTCCTTTGCATGCCCGATACATAACCTTCCGGTAAGTTATGGTAAGCCACTGTAATACTTGTGTGTGAGAATGTAATGTTGGTAGTGTGTACCATTGTGTACCCCCTTGTGTGTATGTAGTGGTGGTAAGAATTTATATTTATATAATATATTATAATATAAACCCCCATTGTTTTACAAGTTGGTACACAAAGTCTTATTCGCTAGGTTCGTCGTCAAACAGGTCGGTTCGTTCTTCTTGTTCATCGTCAAAGTCGTGCGGTACGACTAGTGACGTGTCGTTGTGCTTCGGAGCTTCACGCTTCCTATAAGGTCTCCTTGGACCGAATCTCTTCCACGACCGTTTTGGTTCGCGTGGAATCTTGCGGTAGGCGTGATATCCACGTTCACCATTGTCTCCCTCTACGTCTAGTAAGAGCCATACTGCGTCTCCACTTTCGGACTCTAAGAAGTCAATGGCAATACCCGTAGGAAAGGTACGCAACTCCTTATCATACGAGTGCGACGTCAGAGTCGCCCCTAACCAGTTTCTAGCACGCTCGCGCTGTGGCTCAGTCAACGTCCTCGTATATAGCAACGCATTCACCTTCTCGTCCCACGTGCGTCTAGGTGACTTCCTACGCTCTTCTGACATTGCTATTGACCTCCCTTTACTACGACTTAGATGCTGTGCACTATACGGGTTGTGAACAAGTGCACACCGACATAGTCTTGTGCTAGAAACTCATCCCACATCGTGTCTCGATCGGCGTCTATATCAAACTCCCGACAGAGTGTCAGTATATCGTCAATGACAGAGTTCAGAGCTTTGCGCAGAGCCTCGATCGGGTGCCAGAACGTTTTATCCTCGTCTGGAGGGCATTCCGTATCCCCTCGAAAGACATACTGCAGTTGCATGTCGTCTGAGTTCACCACAAAGAACCGAACTGCTTCGTCCCCTTCGCAAAGCTCTATCACTCTACCGACTGCTGCCGAATTGAATAGGTCATGTAAGTGTGTGCTATATAGTTGTGTCATAGCTTAGTTCTCCTTCTTTGCTAGTGTAAGTGTCCTTCTTGTGTATGTATACTACGATTGTCGCAGTTGCCGAAGTGCACTACCAACACGGGTGCCTTAATCTCGTGCTCGACACCGGGAACTTGCATAGTGTCGTTATCTCGGTGGATAGTTAGACCGGGTACGTACTGTTTGAGTGCAAGTTCTACTATTTGTAGTGCCTCCTGCATATTGAAGTACGTAAGTGTAGCCGCGTAGTCCTTAAACTGATAATACAGCACATACACTACTACGACTTCCTTACCTGGTGCGGATGGTATGTCGTCAAGTGATACGAGGTACCTACCCTGAGTAACGTCTACACCCTCTGGAATGTCGTAGCGTGGGTAGATACCCTTAAACAGTTCATCTACCGAGGGCAACCTACTTATAATAGTAGTCAGCGTTCGTGAATCTTTCTTCCGTGACATAGTCTGCTCCCTCTACTAGCTGTTTTGCAACTGTGCTAATAATATAGCACAGTTGCAAGTAGTTATCTACTGCTCTTCAGTCATCTCACGTACAACTTCGTAGCACGCCTTATTAGGTAATCCTACCGGGCACAAGCAGAACTTACTGAGTGCATCGAACAAGTAGCTCTCTCCCTCTCCTATAGTACCGTCCGGTGCTTTGAACAACATCCGTTGGAGTTCTTCTGCGTGCAACTCGTTCCAGACATTGACTACCTTTTGCAAGAAAGGTCCTGCAAGCCAGAACAACTCAAAGTACATCTTCTCTACGGGAGTTGAGTTATCCTTCGGGTGCTTTGCAAGCTCAGCTCTTGCCTCCCTTAGCTTCAGTATAATGTCCCGAACATCTTCAGGCGTGATCGAATCACTATCAGTGTTAGTCAAACGCATGACAACGTTTGTGTCTGGTATCATGATTGGTTCCCCTTTCTATGCCACTTTATACATGCGGTCGTAGTACTCTTGCAGAGCTTGTACTACCGCGCTGTTGGACAGACTTTTGAGTACAGACAGGATGTACTTTCTTCGCCAGAGTCCATAGAATCCAGCCACTTCACCTCCACCCATCTCAACGTCTTCTGTAGCACTTTCTGGTAAGCGGTAGTACTCAATAGCGTCCTCTACTGCACCAAACCTGTCCTCCAGAGTGAGTAGTGTAGACGCTATCTCCGTATAGTATAGCAGTTCCCGCACGGCTAATAGGTAACTCTGGTAGTCTGAGCTTGAATACTCCACTTGCTCCCTACGTAACGTACTGTTGTATGTGTAGTAGAACTTAGCTAGCTCCAATGGGGATTGGTTGGTTGTCATGATTGGTTCTCCCTTTGTATAAGGGTTACTATTATACCGTAATAGTAACCCTTATAAACTTAGATGTCCGCTAGAGATGTACGTATACCCTCTTCTGCCCATCTACGGATAGTGTTGACCTCTTCCGGTGAGAGTTCCCTGTTAACCAACTGTAGTACTAGACGTACTGTACTATTGGTGTAGTTAGCTATGAGTACTTGGTACGCCTGACTTGCCTGAGAGTGTACAGTACCGTAATGTGTAGTAGATGTTAGAGATTGTAGGATGCTCTCTAAGTTAGACTCCATTGTTGTACTCCCTTGTGTGTATGTAGTGTGTAACCCCTTTGGACCATTCCATGGGGTAATAAATTTTATATTTATTAATTATATTATAAAGAATTACCCCGGTTGAAAACAAGAGGTAATTACGTCAGTTAAACATGCTACAAGGTGAGCTCTCGCTCACCTCATATGCGTAAGACCCTGTGCTAGTCAGGTCTACTGTTGTCATCGTCGGAGACCCACCAACGGAAGAAGCGAGATGAGTCGCCGACTATGATCAAAGCGACTATTCCTCCAATGATAGCCAGTATAGTAAACGCAACTACTGAGTTTTGGAGGTTTGTGATACCACTTCCTATCACTAGTACGTATGATAGTGCTACCAACACTACTATACCCACCCGGCGAGCTTTAGACGTCAGTGACATACGCCAAGGGAGTGCAAGGAACATCGTGATACTTACAAGACCTACTAACGCTAGGGCAACAGCCCAATATGAAGCATCGTATATCATCTTACGGCTAGTCCTTTCTAGTCTTCGTCCTCTATCCACCAACTCCAGAAGTCCCCCCAATTGTCAGTGGCTAGGATTGCGAATGTACCTACGAACAAGACTGTAACAGCTGTACCGACGAGGGCTTCACGTACCGACTCTATGCCTATACCCCAAACGACGATACCTGCAGCGATAACTAGTACGACGATACCTACCCTACGGAACGCGGCTGATCGAGACATACGACCTACTAGCGCGAGAAACATGACGGTACCGATAATAACGTCTAACGCTCCTAGTAACAACCAGTACTCGAGACCAGTCAACATAAGCTTACTCCTTTGGTTCAGTAAGGTCTTCACCTGTACGCCACCAGTGTAAGAACGGCTCCATTTTGTGAGTGATAGTTAAGCTTATCATACACGCTACGACGGCGACTACAGCTAGTAGCGCGACTATATCAGTTACTAGCTCTTCTAGCGGACCTGTCGGAACGAGTACGTGGAACAACCACCCAATAATAACTACAAGAACTGACACCCGTTTGAACTTACTGTCAGATGACATTTCAACTGGCATTAAGCTCCACAGTGCAACGAATAGCACCACTGCTATTGAGCACACCGATATGATGTATATTACGCTCGGTACCATTACTACTAGTCCTCCAAGTAGTCTTGTAGTGCCTCGTACGTTCTGCCCGCGGTTAGTCGGAAGAGATACTCCGGATTCGCTACGAGGTGCACTTTAAGTGCGAGCATTAGGCGGGAGCTCCAATGCTTTTTAATAGTCCAGGTTACGTCTACGGCGGCACCGTTACTGTCAGTTTGTATCCAGACGAATGTAGCTGTGTCTGACTGGATCGTAGCGGTCTTCAACGGCACTTGATGCAATGCACACGCCCGCTCGATTAGGTCTGAGATTACACTCCCGGCATACTGCAAAGCCTTAGCTGTCGAACGTCCGTCTTCAATAGTCGGGTCCCCTAACGGGAGTTGTGAGTTCAACTCCTCCAACACCTCTATCATCGCCTGTTTAGAAGTTGCCTGTTGACATGCTATCTCTAACTGACGTTCCATACTCATATGCACTGCCGACGTCCTTTTGTATACCAATGCCTACTCCTTCTCCTCAAGATACGTATCCTCCGTACGCGTTACAATCGTGAACTTACCCGAGCCTAGTATAATATGTCGTAAGTACGCAATCACCTCACCTACTACAAGGTCATACCCCTCGAGTCCCGTACGAGCGAGTTGTACTACCACCACTCTCCATATATCCACCAACGATACCAACTCTAACACCTGTACCACCTCAGTCGGTAGGCTGTTAGTCCAAAGATGCTCCCAGCCACTCGGTTGTCCGACTCCTTGCGTAGGGTCTGCTGCCGCTACGTAAGCTGTCACAAACTTTTCGGTCAATAGCACAGCTAACAGCCGTACTTCCTCCGACGTAATACGTGTGCCATACTCAGCTTGCTTTGTCATGTTTACACTCCCTCCTTGTCTAGTGACGAGCCTCGTATCACAAACGCTAGTACGTACCAGTCCATAGCGTTTGGAGTATTGATGAGTATAATGGCTACCGAACCCTGCCATTGAGTGTTGTGGATATCGTTGAGAGTGTTAGCGATGTCGCTGAAGACGAAGTACTCATCCCTATCCACTCGAATGCCTAACGTCGTGAGTACTCCCTCCAACTCTCTTACGGAGTTCTGCAGCGACCAACAAGTCTCCGTCGGTGGTTTATGGTGTAGGATCTGCTCTAACTTGTTTAGCGTAATCGTTTTCATGAGTGACCCTCCTTATATGAACTTTCCGAATGTAAAGCATAACTTGCCTAACCAGAGTTCGTGCTCGAAGTCGCCTATCCCAGCGTAGGTGTCTTCGTACTTATAGTATTGGTAGTGAATACTTAGCCACCTATAGACGGAATATGGGTAATACCTTACATAGATAGGCCACAACTTACGCATACGAAACTCCTATACGAATGACTTCGTGATAGTAACTACCCCGCCGTCTACTGTGTACTCACAATACTTAGCTAACTCCTCCCGTTCTCTAGCAATAGCGTTAGAGAACATCTCCTGCACTTCAGCTCGGTTGACGTACGAACTCTTTTTACTCGGGAGGTCTTCTTCGAGCGCTCGTATGAACTCTTCCAGTAGACCTTTGTGTACCTCAATTTGTTTAAGGTCCCTCTGTCGTAGACGTTCTGCCTCGTCTTCAAGCATCCTGTTAAACGACAGAGTATAGAATACGTCGTCTGCCACTCTAGCGTGAGTGAGTAGTTGTTCAGTTCGACCGCAGTCTTCGTACGTCGTGACGACGGTTAGATCATACTGGCAAGTATCCCACTCGCCAGCTGACTGCCAGTCGATGTGGACTAGCGGTAGTATCTGCATGCGACCGTCGTTGGTTAACATACCTGACAGTCGAAGGAGTATAGCTTTGTGGCCCTCTAGTCTACCGACAGTCGTAAGTGTGTCACCGTTCATGGCTATCTGAATAGTGACTGTGATATCACAGTCGGCTGTCTCTTCATCGTATGGGCCAACAATCACCTGTGCTAATGGTTCGACGTCAACCCAGTTGTCATCATCCCACGACGGTAGCTCCCCTAACCTCTTACGTAGTCTGTATACCGGTACTGCCTTAACTGGATAGTCGTACTGAGGCATATCTAGCTCCAATCTCCAAATTGTAAGGACTCTTCTCGCATAAACACTACGTTCGCGAACGTAATGGCACTGTGCTCATCGTCGACAAACGCAGCCAGTATGACTACGCTCGAGTCTGGACTTGCATCCTGAGGTAAGTGAGCTGTAAAGTCGAAGTACGTGTAGTAGGTCTCGTACTTCGGTGGTTTTGGGTGTTGTAGCAGACCTTGCAGAAACGTACTCCAACCATATGAGGTCTGTGTTATCAGGGACTCTTCTGCAGTTCTCGCCAAGTTTGGTCTACCCGCGTACGGATCCCATACGGTCCAGCCGTTGCCTACGGGGTAGCCTCCGCTGTTCGTATTCGGCTTGTAGTCTGTTGGGTCTCCGAATACGAAACCCATTGGCACAGCTGGCAGCGTAGCTGTGCTAGTATCCGTAAAGAGACCCGGTTGCAATGACCGGATCGCATATACGGTCGGGAACGTCATGTCGTTAGGGTCTCCTACGAAGTTGATGATTGACCCCGACCGTAACTTCAATAGCCTGTACAGCAGTTCTTCTGCTCTCATACTTCTTGGTCCTCTTCTAGTTGTGGTATACGCCAGCCGTATACGGCATACTCTACGATTGGGGGCTTATCCCTCCAGAATCCGTTCGGGAGAGAGATTCCGCAAGCCTTCTCCTTGATGATGTCCGTGTACGACATCTCTATGCACAACTGTGCATACTCGTAGATGTTGTCTACGGTAGGGAAGAGTCGCACATTCTCTTCCTTAGCCATCAGTTCTCTCACACGACTATCTAGGGCGAGTATCTCTACTCCATCTACTGTCTTCACTTGGACGCTATACCTACCGGCAGTTCTAGAGTACCTCACCCACACATGGTTTGCGTCTTCGCTAAAGAGCCACTCAGTCAGTTCCCATATACTGTACCAAAGTCTATATTCTTTCGACTGTTGGATATGACGCTCTAGTGTAGCTATATCCAACTCGACTAACTCTTCTCCGCTGTCTGTACGCATGATGCCAACCTCCTTTGGGTGTAGTTAATATTATTTATTAATTATATTATAAATAATTACCCCGGTCGAAAACAAGAGGACATAGAGTAAATGTACCTTGTTTTCGACTCGGGTTGGCGTTATTCCTTTACGGGTGAGTACATAAACCAGAGCCAATCATGTCGGAGGTAAAACGTCCATACTCCATTGAGTACCCTCCAATATCCAACTTCATCAGCATGCGGTGTCTGAGGCGATATACTCTTCCACTCCACGCATGAGACTAGTATCCCTAGCTCTTTAGCAGCTGCACCCTCTGCCCGATACATCTTCGGCCTTGGAAGGCCTACCACTGGCAGTAGCTCGTCCAGTTCTGTAGGTCTAAATCCAACTTCTCCTCTCTCACCTAGCATTAAGGAGTATGTCCATCTGTGCACGACGTGTACCGTAAGGGGTTCTCGTATACCCCAACTATGAAACCACCTAGCCTGTTTATGAGTACCAAACACTCTAATCGCAAAGTAATCGTGTAGTAGGCTCATACGGCATCCTCCTCTAGAACTAACTCGTCGTTCGTATAGTCCTCTAACGCTAGCACAGTTGCACTTGCCGTTGGCAAGTTATCTTCCTCCACTACTGCGACCTGCTTGTACTTGGGTTCGGTTAGGGTCCAGTAGTGTACGGACATACCTCCAAGTACTAGTCCGACCATACCTGCTAACAACACAACACACTGTGCTTGACCGGTAGGCCAAGTTAGCTCCACTAACGCTCCGCTTGCTGTGCCAGCGACTGCACAGACCGCGAGAGCAACGACACTAGTAATAATCCTTCTACTACGCAACATTAACTCCTACTCCATCATACGTTCCATATACGCTCGCTCATCCACTTACGACTCTTCTTTGTTTACGTTTTCTGCTATACAAAAGCAACAGTTACCAGAAGGAACACCTTCCTCTGGATTGACCGGGTTGTACAAGTGACCTGTGCTATTCAGGTGTAACACAGCGTATATGAGATCCCTACCGAAGATTCCACTTGTGTGAGACCGACGTGCTATACCATCTCCTTCATCTTCTAAGGCATGTTCTAGAGCCATTCTCAGTTGGTAGTACGGCCAACCGACACGTTCTATACACTCAGCTGCTACAACGGAGCCTACATACACACTTGCTACAGCTTGTTCCCCGAACTCGTAGGCAAGTTCGTCTAAGCCTGATAGAATCCATCTATGTGAGTCTAGATACTTAGACTCGTTCATGATGGCATCTATCGAGTCGTATTCAGCTAGCCCATCCTCGTTAGCTGTCTCTGCTACCCCAAGCACGATATATTTAGCGTGCTTCCAATGTCTTAATATGAGTGTGATTGGCATAGTTCCTCCTTTAGTCTTACTGTTTACGAGAGCTGCCCTCTTTGTCTATAGCTACTAGCATTTGTTCTGCGAAGTCTGGTCGATAGATCATGTCAGTGAAGTCGAGGTAGTCCTCTACGGAGACTCCACAACCTAGTATGTAGTCTACCGCATACTTAGCGAGTTGCTCGTAGATGTCACTTGCGCACGCAGCAGTGTCGCGTTGGTACTTCCACGCATCCAAAAACGAGAGTTCTTCCTCTTCAGACTCGAGCACCACGGACATATCCATCTCTTGCTGAAAAGCCTCCCAGTGCTTCTCTCCGACGAGTTCACGTACACGTTCGAGTGTCATCATTTGCTTGTCTCCTTCTTAAGTTTAACTGGACGTACACCAACAGCTTGTGCATAGTTGTAGCACGTAGCACATTGACCTAGTGTATTACGGTTGATGGGCCAGTACCTGTGCTTCCACTTACGTAAGTGACAGGCGTAGAACATGAGTACTCTACCGACCTCACCGTTAGTGACGAGCTTGTACTCGGTGTCGTCACTGTACTCATGTTCGATCCAGCCGGTCAGTCTACGCAACTCCTTCGCTAGTTCTACGCCTACATAGACTTGACCCACCCTCGGTGCCTGATACGCTCGATAGAGGTCGTCTAGACTGGACAGCTTCCACTCACCCTGTTTTAGATTTGGTATCTCCGCTCGAATTTTGTCTAAGTCGTCGAGCGGAGTTCCTATCACGATATACGTCTTTTGGTGACGTAGCACAATGACGTTTGACATGTGCTTACGACTCCTCTTTGTGAAGTTCCTGTCGTACCGCCGCTATAAAGGCATCACCGAAATTCGGCGACGCTTGGTTAGCAAAAGAAGTTGCCGAGAGTACAACTTCTATATTCGCATCGCAACGGCGAATATAGTCGATAGTCCACATAGCTAGTACTCGAGGCAAAGCTCTAGCACAGTGCATGTCGTTCATACCTCGGACCCAGGTGTCAATCCAATCTAGCTCGAACTCGTCGTCTGCAAGCATGCTAGCTACGTCATACACTGACTCGAACGCTTCCCAGTCTCGTTCTCCGACTCTTGCTCGTAACTCTTCTAGCGTCATATTAGTTCTCCTTACCTTCTTCTATATCCCAACAAATGTACACATCGTTGCCTACGGTTAGAGTTGGCCGCCTTTCCTCATGCCAAATACCGAACTGGTACGCCATTAAAGTGCACTCCCCATTCGGTTGTATGGGGAGTTCCATCGTAGGGTCTGCAAAGAACGTGACGAATCGGAGCCTGCACACTTCAGTCCACGACTTTTCTGTATACTTACGCATGAAATCTGTAACCAGTTTCAAATCACCCTCATTCCACTCATACGCGATGTACTCCTGTAAGGACATCGTTCGGGTCCAAGTACGCATATCCATGACTAGTCCTCCATGTGGTGTGTAAGATTATATTTATATAATATATTATAAATAATTCTACCGGTTGAAAACAAGAGGTGCAAACTACGTTTGCACCTCTACTTGTAGTTGCTCGTTTAGCCTTTCCACGGGAGTCGGTAGTACATAAGCAAGGTATTGATGACTATGTACTTGTCTCCTAACGTCGTGTGCTCTGCAATGTACATCACCTTACGGTCTATCGTCTCTACACTCTCTCCAGTTAGTGAGGCGAGTTCTGTGAGCCACGTCGGATAGAACTCTTCAGCTATCTCCTCCAACTGACGTTTGCTCTCTCGCAGTCTCCTATCCCACTCTGCTCTATACATATACCTAATCCTTCCAGTTGTCTAATACTTCGATAGTAATATGATAACGTCTTGGGCTTGACTGTGGAGGTTCGAATCCAGGTAGCACAGGTTGTAGTCCGTTGTCAGTGACAGCCCGCGTCGGAGAGCTCAAATCTTCCTCTCCGTACCAACGGACTCTGTTGTACAAGTCAAAGGACTGAATCCTATCGTCGGGTGAGTGCTGGACGTTACTCATGGACGAAGCATACGTACACAGCCAGTTGTATACATTAGGGTATAACTTACGGGCAGAGTTCTGAGTGACTCTAAACGACAGTGCGTCTAAGATCACCTCTCGTACTTGATGTAGGTTGCGTGGATCGAACTCGTCGTCCCACTCTCGATCTGGGTCTACTGTCATAGATCCTCCTTGTCAGTCGGTTAAGAAGACTCGAATATGGGCATACGGAGATATGCCCATCAAGTTCGTACGGACGTAGATACCCTCTCCTACCTCGTGTAAACTTCTGGCTAACTTAGCAGATTCCGCTTGAATCTCGTCTACGTCCGCGTTCGGATCATAATAGTATAGAGAGATGCTAGTATCCTTAGCGGACGATGGATAATCTACTCCAATAACGTATCCGGGTACAGTACCGACTAGCGTCTTGCAAATGGTAAACCCCTCGGACTCATGTAACTGTGTTCTAATGAGCTTCCAATGACTAAATGCGAACCGCAGCCAGTAAGACTTCAGACGTTCGTTAGTAACCCCCCAATACGTCTCCAGTTTTGGGTAGTCGTCCACGAACTCAACTCTACATACGGGTTCTGGTAAGCTACTAACGTCGTCTATGGCGACGAACTCATACGCTTTATAGTGAGAGAGCCATAGGTTAATGGTTCTCGCATACCGACTGACATAATGCTGCTTGATCATTTGCTGGTCGGTGTGATGATCCAACTGGACTTTCCACAACTTAGTACCTCGACGGAATCCAATACGGCTGGGGTGTGCTACTACGTCCGCTTCAGGAATCTCGTACCGTATCTCATAGCACCAAGAGCCTCTAGGGTAGTGCTCCCCTTCTAATAGTACCCTACGGACTGAGAAACCAGCTTCAGTTACGTACTCAACCTGACTACGAGTATACCGCAGCTCCCCTAGTAACGCTTCTACGTACTCGATGAGGTATTGCGTCTCCTCATCGAGTACCGTTAGTCCAGACCACGTACTCATATCGTGAATTCCTTCTTAGCCGCGATGTTCGGCATGTACACTTGGAACGCTTTACTATCCATCGACTTCTCTAGTATGTTGTAGAAATCGTTCGGGTCTTCGTAGAACTCCCCTTCGAAGTGAGGCGCTAGATTGTTACGCACAGCCTCCATGAACTCCTTAAGCACATCTCCCATGTGCTCTATCGCTTTGTCCGCTATAACTACTTGAGCCTCTCGGTTAAAGGCGTTGTAGAGCACCAACCACCAGTCTTCGTGGACGCCAGTGTATGGAAACTCGATGGGATGCTCGGAGTCCAATATATACTTATCCACCCAATGAGGTAAGTCATTACACACGATGGCGTACGTTAGCGTCTTGTGCACCTCGAATCTCTCATAAAGACCGCACTCGCCGTTTGTAATACGCTCTGCAACTGCGAGTACAAACTTCCCAGGTAACGACTCAACGTATGCTGTAAACTGGTCTTTATTCATACGGCTCTCCTCCAAACTGCAAGACGATACTTGTCTGTAGTGGCTGGATGCCCGCCTCAACAAGTATGCCTCCGATATAGCTCCGCAGGGCGTCTAGTGAGGGTCGTTGTATCAGACTGCAACTGACATAGGCCTGATAAATCCCATTTCGGTTTGGTAGCACAGTGAGGTCTGGCTGTGCTCGTAACACGTCGAGGCAGTGCTGTAAACCAGCTGAAGACTTCGTGTACACCCCTGGTCCAGCAATGGTATAGTAGCGTACCTCTACGCTACCGTCCACTGCCATGTGGTCTCCGATAGTAAAGCCTTCACGCTCAACTACCTCGACTGGTTTGTGGGTATATTTCCTTATCAGGTGTCTAAGCTCGTCCGTGAAGTAGACTAGCATGTCACCAACCGGATCCTCGACAAACACCTGTGCTAATCCTTCAGCCTCTTGCTCCGTCATCGAGTAGCAGGTGTCTGCTAGGTCCTCACTCCATCTACTTCCGTTGTTATCCGCTACGTCTAGCAACGCTCTCATGACTGAGAACTTAGCGACGCCTACCAGTTCGTCGTATAGAGCTTTTAGCTCGTCCTCTCTCAAGTTGGTTCTCCCTACTAAACAACATAAACTAGCATTTAATCTAGCCAGTGTGATGACTGGCCTTGTTGTGGCCATCTGTAGACGACCTGCTCTCCATCAAGCCATACGAAGGCGTATGGAGCAGCCGTTCGGAAGTCATACCCCATCTTCCATGTCACACGAGACCCAATTTGCATTGAGTACCTCCGCCCACTTTTTGATGTGCGACACTCCTCCGGTGGTTCTGACTGTATACTGTGAATGACCGCTATATCACTCACCTCTGTTCCGAGCAGAGTGCATAACTCTACTAGACGCGGATGCTCCGGTGGAACGTTCCAGTGTCGTGGCCGCTCTCCACGCCTAGCAAAGCTCTGTACCCACTGATCAAAGAACTCGGGGGTCGATGGTGTTTGTCTCACTCAGTGCCTCCTTTCGAATGTCCATCGGGATACCGATGGGGTTGAGACCGATACGCACTCGCGTACCGACCTGAATATCTTGTGGGGCTGCAATCTCATCCCATCGGCTACCCCAGAACTCCTGCCGTGAACTCACTCCAAAGTAAGATCGGTAGGGGTCCTCTACGGACATCTCGACTACAACCAATGGCGTACCGATAGGTCCACCGCCGCGAATGAGTGAAAGCCTAAGCCTCCGCGGAGAGATGTCCGTAACTGTACCAACTAGTGTATTCATTAGCTACCCCTTTCGTTAGGTGTGAAAGAATTATATTTATATAATATATTATAAAATATTCACCCAATCGAAAACAAGAGGCCGAAAGTATAATAGCTTTCGGCCTCTTGTGGACCTAGTCAGGTCGGGATACTCGACGCCAGATGTTGTCGCCAATGTCCCTATCTAGGTCGACTCCTAAGTTATCCGGGAACAAGTTGTCGTTCCCGACACTATACAGTACTTGGAAAGCACTAATGTGCTGGTGTGTTTGAGTAGTGTACTCTAGTGCAACTTTCTGTAAGCGTTCAATCAGCTCCTCGCAAAAGGCTCTTCGAATGCCGACAAGCATGGCATCATAAGCCCACTCACGCCATGCTTGAGTTGAGCATCTCTCAGGATCGAAGTGTGTACCAGTTAACTGTTGTGCATATACTGTACCCTTATGTAATAGAGGTTGAGGAGTGATTGATTTCAACTCAAACCATGTCAGAGGTATTCTCCTAGGTCCTCGACTGTTATTATACGACATACTTCTCCTTAATCATCGTAGTGTGACATATACTCTTACATCCTCCTCTGAAACCTCGACCAGTTCTGTAAGCCGATGTGACACCAACTGGTAGCTCCAGTCGAAACTAGCTCTACTCGACCATTACTTACTGCCACTGACGCAACCTCCGTACAAGGTACGTCCTCGTCACAGTCCAGTATCAATACCACGCCAGCGTTCCCTAAACCGTACTTACACAGCTGTGCTAACTTACGCTCGGCTTCAGACACGGTCATAGCATCTTCAGCGTTGGGTACCATATTACCTATAATATACACCAACCGCTCGATGCCGATCTCGTACTCGCCGGCGGACTCTCTATCTGCCTCGCTAAAGAAATCTCCAGTTTTGTGGCCTAGCACAGTGTCGTCGTCTGCTATGTCAGCTATGCCCTGCAGTGTCGTGTAGTACTGTCGTCGCCCTCTTCTAGTCTGGAAGCTATACGGTCCGCTAATACCTAACATAAGTGGATATAGCGTAGAGAACTGTTCGTCCTCTTTTAGAGCTTGTAGTGAGTGTAACAACTCACTCACCCTCATCATGGCTATACTCCGTCTCTTCTGCTAACTATGCTCCAACCAACTGACGGGAGACTAGACTGCACCCACTCCATTACGTCGTCAACCTCCTCCCTACTCAGTGTACGTTGCAACATGGCGGACAGTTCGCGTACTATTACGTCCCTTATATACTCATCTGCTACTCCAGCTGCTTCCGCTAGGCGACCGAATGCCACTTCTTCAGCATCCTTAACTGTCGGTAGATCTCCTACGGTCTTTAACGCCTCATCCAAATCCGTAGGTCGCTCGTACTCATACTCGTCCGGATCAATGTCTCTACCCATTGTCGATTTCCCTCCTAGCTTTCTATAACTCCTATCAGCCATCTAGTCTCGGACACGTACCAGTCTCTAAGATCTTCCTGCTCGTCCTCAGTCAACATACGACCGAGTACTTTCATCACCTTCTTTGCAATAGCTATCCTAATAGCGTCGTTAACTTCGTCCTGCAGCTCATACAACTGTGCTAAACCTAAAGCGTGTGCCTCTTCAACCCCCTTACAGTCAGAGCTATCCAGAGCCGACTGAAACTCCTCTGATCGAGTATAGGGAGTCTTGTCAAACGGTTCTTCTCCATAATATGATTCATAAGGATCTGTTCTAGGGTCTTCTCTACCCATTGTCGTCCCCTTCTGCGTCCGAGATCTGTGCTTGTCGGTTTCGTATGTAGATGTAGTTGTCTACCGTCAACTTACGTGCTTTGATACACTCCAGGTAACGCTTACGACTTTTAATACGGTTGAAGAGAGCAGACTTCCGTTCTCTAGCTTCCTGTGACGTCCGTTGCGTGTCACTTCCCTTCTTTATCTTGCCGATGGACTCCATCGATCGAGCCATCGACTCGATAAACCTCATTTGGTCTTCGTAAATGCGTTGGAGAGCATCTCGCCACCACTGTAGGTTAGAGTACAGCCACACCAACTCCTCTGCAGTAACCTCTCCTCGCAACTCCGATCGGGCTAGGTCTTCTACAGCCTTAGCATACTCGTCGTCTAGCCTGTCACTCATACGTACACCTTTGTAGCAGTTGTCTAGCGAACGATCCGTTGCGATGGGCGATTACTAACAAGGCACCTCCTACTACGACGTACTGAAAGCATATAAGGTCCGGCCTTAGGTACTCTATTACTTCTGCAACCTTTCTTACTACCCCTACCTTACCTACGACTTCTGCACTAAAAGGTATGGTGACGTCTACTTGTATATGCCCTTGTACATATGCTTGGCAATCCTCAAGGCTCATCTCGTATCTGCCAGTGATCTCACGTACGTCGACGTAATCGAACTTGCGTAGCGTGTACCCTTCATATCCGCCGGTCTGCATAGTAGTCTACTCGACCTCCTCTTCGTAGTACTGACACGCGTGCGTTAGTACGCTATGTAACTGGGTGTCAGTATAAACTAGTAGCAGGTTGCAGTCTGTTGACACAGAGTCAAAGTCAAAGCAGCAGATTTTTGCTGCGGCAACGCTCTCAAATGTCTCCGCGACCTGCTCCTGAGCTGCGGTAGACATTTCATCTGTCTCGAATGCCAGCCATCGGAACAAGCCTGCCTGCTCCATCAAGTAGTAATACGCGCTAAACTCATCCGGATGTTCGGGTTGCACTGCCTTTATCAGTGCTTCTCGATCAAAACTACGCAACTCATACGGATTGTCACTCATAGTAACCCCTTCTTTTCAAGCTCTTTACTAAGTCTCACAGCAAACCAATCGTTATCATAGTTGAGAGAACTCGTCCAGTCTCCGTTGTAGTCTAGTAGCCGACGCCATCTATCAGCTTCCAGTTCGATAAGTTCGGCACCGAACTCAACCATCTTCGAGAAGATGTCTCCTAAGAACAGACGCATTCGAGCTGCCACAACCTCCTGCTGAATGTCGGCTAAGACTAAGTTACTCGCGTACTCTGACCACTCATCTCCCGCAATTGTACGGTCCAATTGCCCTTGCGAGATACAATATGTAACCCCCAACGCTGGATGGTTGATGATGCGTTCGTTGATTCCCTCTAACGTACGGCTTCTCAACTCTTCCGGTAACCGTTCGTTCAGTTCTTCCAGTGTCATAGTTGACCTCCTCTAGCACAGTGACTAGTCCATTGGTACATCGACAGCTACATGTAATTGCGAACGTAGTAAGTACCTAGCTCTACGCTCTCGATCCAAATCGTCGAGGTAAGTCTTAATAAGTCTATTCCTTACGACGATTGCATATCCCGGCAATCGTACTAACTTACCAAACTCCCTACTTGCAACGACCAACCAGACTCCATTACCGTGAGCCCCCATATCCACATCCACGACAGTAGACCTACGAGTGTAGTAAGTACTTGTCGACTCGTCGTACCCATTATAGCGGCAAGTCACTGTCATACCTAAGTAGGTCGGCTTAATACGCTCAAACACCTCTACCCACTCTGGCTGTTGCATCAACCACTCACCCACGGGTATACCGTTGATATAACGTGCGTGCAACCGGTTATCCCTACTACTGAACATCGTTGGACTCCTCTACAGTATTCGGAGCTTCGGTAGGCCAACCCCGGGTGTAGTGTAGCTGCCTACAAGACCTACAGAGTTTGGTCTTTGACCAACTTGCAACTTTATTTCGGTTGCAATGTCTGCAGTACGATGTGTTATACACCTTGCGAGTACGTCTGGGTGGGACTTCTGCTGCAAGCATAGGTCTACCGGCTGCATACCACTCGGTGTCAGTCATATCTCTTTTCAAAACACGAGAAACAGCATCCAACATTTGATAGTAGATACGCTTCGGTAGGGGTAACTCTACGTACTCCTCTGATCGGGCATCTTCGCGTTCACTCATCACGGCTAGACTCCATATCTATACAACCCAGTGGTTAATGTCAGCTACTTTATACTGTTGCCAGTCGGCTTCGTACAATGCGTTACTTAGTCGGAACCACCGGTTACACAAACCGACTTCGTCGAGCATCTCAAAGAACTCCGCGGGAGTAAGTGGGTGTGTTGAACTGTTCGGATCGTCCTCATCGTCTGGAATCGAGAAGTTAACTGATGCTCTCAACATAACTTCGTAGATGCACCGGTAAGGAAGTCTGTATACTGCTTGGTGTTCTTCTGCTACGGCTATCGTAACGATCTGGTCCAACAGTTCAGTTGCGTGGTCCTTCTTCCATTGCAATTGTGCTTTCCGGTCGGCCTCTCGTTGATCATGTTCGACATAGAAGCCAGCATCTTCTATCGTTACGTTCCAAAAGCCGTTGGAGTGCAACCACTGGAAGGTAGCCTCTATCTGGTCGTCGTCGCAAGTGATGTCTGCAGATCCTACATAACTATCGTCAGACTCGTAACTCCCACCACCGCGATACCCCACTGAAGTGGGTTTGTCTTCTCTAGTAATGACACCAAACGTGCCATATAGTCGTACACCTTCCACCATCTTGTCAGTAGGCCCCGTATGGTGAAACCGATCCCCCTCCTCTTTACTTGGTACGTGTATGCGTAGTAGTAGCATGATCCCTCCTTCGTGTATTGTAAGTTCATTTATATATTATATTATAATATAAACCTCCCACTGAAAACAAGAGGCCTATACTATAGCACCCAAACGATGCCCTGTATAGCAAGTTGAGTTCGGTACGACCCGCAATTAGCACAGTGGTATGTACCGATTCTCGGATCCCACCAACCGGAGAGTTCCTGACACTGACCGCAACGTTCCGGCAACGGGTGCTGTTGGAAGCTCCAAGTATCGTCCTCACTCGTATACAGCCTGTACGTGTACAGCGATTGTTCGTACCATGGGTTCGACTGCCAAGCTTCCTCCAAGCGTTGTCGGAGTGGTATACGTTTCCAACTTCGTCTAGACATAGCTTAGTCCTCCCAACCGAGTCGTTCTAGCAACTCCTCGGTACGGTAGCTAGAACCTCTGTCGAACGTGTTTTCGAATGCAGTAGAGACTCCTTCCGGTGGAGTTTTACTTACTGTCAGGTAAAACTCGCTACCGTTGGGGAATGTGAATCGGATAACTTCGTCTCCGTCGCTGGTAAGAGCGTTCTCAGCAGCATAAGCTGGGTTATGTCTATCCGAGTGGCAGAAAAAGTCATCACCACAGTCGAGTAGGTGGTAGAAGAGTGCTACCATATCTCCTACCTTGTGTTCGGGTTCTTGCAAGTATATCTCAGTTACTTCTCCTAACATGTCATTCTCTTCTAACCAAGATTCGTTCAGACGGCTTAGTAGTGTGTACCAAGAGATCTTAGACATAGTTTAGTCCTCCTCATACCAGAGTGGTGGTTGTACGACGGGTTCGTCGGTTGGTCCGTTCTCCCACATACGATACAACTGAGCCTCCACAAACTCGGGCATGTCACTTTCGTCCTCCCTCGCTAGTGCGACAGAGTCCACGTCAGTGACAGTAACAACTAGTGCCTGTCCATGGTACTCCATTACGAAGCTTGCCGAGTGAGGTCCTAACATCTCATCTGGCATACCAGGATACGTTCGACCAGCAAACTCCGGCTGGTTGTCTAACAACATTTGCAGCATAGTTCTCACGTGCCTCGGAATAGCGTTTTCCGGTCGGCGCTCAAATAGCGCTCCCATAGTTGACCTCCATTTCTTACTGACAGAGTCCTAAGTATGAGCTCTGTCAGCCACTTCATAGCCATTGACTCGTAACCACCACAGGTATCTATCAATGGCATCCGTATACTGTTGTGTCGTGCGCTCTAGATTTGGGTTAGGTTTGAGGTTACGTTCTATCTTGATACCTTGTTGAGCCTCTTTGATAAGCTCCACATACAACTGTGCTTGCACGAACCTAGGAGTCTCCCGTACCTTCGGTGGGTACTTAGTCCACTGCTGCTTGACGAACTCTCTCATGTCGTCAGTTGAAGGCAGTCGTATGCTAGGCCATAGCTTCGCTAGATAGGCTTCAATCGAAGTACGGTCCTCTTCGTTACCGCATGATAGAATGACTCTCAACCAACAGTCGTTGTCTACGGCTGAGTTGAACTGCAAGTACGCATACGCAGCCAGTACTTCTTCGTCATCCAACTCCAACGCTAACTGCTCTACGGTTTTAGGCATTCGCGTGCCCTTTCTGTCGCTGTTCGAGATGTTGTATCTCAGTCTCTAACAACTGTACTCGACGGTTCCAGTTGTCGTAATACTGCTGGTCAAAGCCTGGAATCTTTGCCACTTTTCGCCACCGGTCAAGTATATGCACTTTCAGGTGCTCTACAACTTTGGTTACGTCTCCGTTGTGCATGTCCGCAATACCTCGGATATTGGTGTACACGTCCACTTCCGGACTTGCATCTGGAAAGGGGATAGCTTTATCCCAATACTCATTGCCTAGTGCTGTATTCGGCATAATTACTCCCTCTCCTTAATAATGATACCGATTTCCAGGTCGGCGTAGAGTGAAGGCTGTTTATGCAACTCGACCTCTATATCCTTGGCGTCAGTGTACTCATCCCCAAGAACATATACCTCGTTGAGCTCGTCAAGCGCATGGAACACAACCGCGTGAAACCCTTCAGAGTCTGTAAATGTCCCACGATACAACTTGAAATCAGAGACTTTCCATAAAGGCATGTTTATACCCCCTTCATAGCACAGTGTAGAGTACTTTACGTACTCTACACTGTAAACTAACTGTACTTAGTTGTAATAGGCAAACCACAGATCGCAAACGTCTGTGTCGTAGTATGGCTGTACTCCACGCAGACAGTGGTCCATTACTTTGGCCTTGTCTTGCGATAGCATCCATTCTACAACGATCTCGATGTCCAACGTCCGTTCGCTGTCTGTCGGTATGTGTTGGCAAGCTAGGTCAATCTGGTTAGCAAGCCAAACAGTATACGTCAACGCCTCTAGCTTTGGTCTCCATTCGGCTATCACTCTCTGCACAGCTAGTACCATACGAGCGCGAAGTCCCCAAACGAGAGCGTCTGCTAAGTCATCGTCAGTGAAAGGCTTTGTCTCTAGACATCGTCTAACTACGTCTTCCAACTCCTGGTGAGTCGTCTGCCAGTCAGCACAGATAGGCATAAGCCCTTCCGAGTCTAGTTCGGCGTACAGAATAGTCTTACGCCGGCCTTCCTTAGCTGTTGGCATACTCATAAAGCGTTCGTAGTCCATCCTGTGCTCTTCGTGGTAATCGTTAATTGCCACACGCAAAGCATGATGTAGTGCACCTTTTAGTCCGTGATAGAAGTAGAACTCTCCATCGTCGTGCATAATGGTCTTCCGTGAGTACATGTATGCATTAGCTTTTTCCAACTCTACCTGCGTGAGTGTTACGTCGTCTGACATGCGTTAACCTCCTAAGTGGTGGTATGTAGTAATAATTTATTACTATTTATATTATAATAAATCTTACGGGTGTTTTACAAGATGGCAAACCTATAATTTGTTGTACCGAGCGAGCAACTCGGTACCGTTTGCATTCCAAAAGTCGCACGCCGCTCTAATTGGAGTTCTGAGGTTGCAGTCTCTCCACGAGGTGTATCCGTACCAAATCCAGTACTGCGACTGTGTAGGCGGCATCCATACGGGTTTCGAGTTCACACTTACTAAACAGCCGTTGCCGTTCTGATCACTGGCAGTAACTGTACCCTGCCGGTTGTTAAGCCAAGGTTCGATTTGAGGCATAGCACAGTAGGGTACTACCACTTTGTACTGTGCTCTAAAGCGTTCGAAACTATGAGGAGAACCCGGGGGCAAGTCGTACATCACTACCGGAGTTGAGGCATCAAAACTGACATGGAAGTAGTTGGTAGGATTAGTAATAGCTTGCCATAATAATATTAGCACAGTACACAATGCCATGCCGACGAACACCAGTGACAGCATATGCGTCCTACGACTCATTCAGGCTCATCTCCAAGTAGGCCCTCTTTGGGTGCTCCGAACTGCTCCCAATACGCTAGCTGGTCTCGTATACTGTCCATACTCGGTATAGAGTTCAGCACAGCAATCTTAAACGAAATCTGCTGTATACGGAGGGTGTTCTCCTGTAGCTCAGGTATACGTCGCAGCAGTTCGGTGTAGTACAGTATCGCGGTCTCAATGTCACTGCGACCGTGTGGGTCTAAAGTCATTTGCTTAGTCCTTTTCTATGAGGCCATTCCGTACAGTCTCGGTGGTCCTTGCCTCCACTTAACGTCATCCGGAACGCTAACTGCTACGAGCTTGCCGTGCTCGACTTGCCACCTGCCTGCTAGATGCCAACCGTCAGTGAGTACAATGTAGTCACCCTCATAGGCTTCTACAGTCAGTTTGAGTGAGTTCGCTAGGTCTTCTTTCTTCCGCAGGCGAGTGCTGTCAACCAACTCCTCAGTTAAACCTCGTCTGAGTGCGATGAACCTACCCATGCAGTTATCTATACTCACCTTGTAGACAAACTCGCTACGTCGAACTGGTACAATCCAATACCACTGCCACCAATTTTCGGTGCGACGTTCAACCTCCCAATAAAGGTCGTGTCTATGACCTTCTACTTCCAGACCGTCTCCATCTAGCACAGGATTGAACACCTGGCTGTAATCGGTGCCTGTCATTGTTAATTACCTCCGACTAGACTGTGTGCTTCCGCTACTATATCTTCGGACACGTGCGAGTAATACACCTCAACTAGTAGTGTTTTCGCTAGTCTACGGCAGTTAGGATTACTCAGAATACGCTTTCGCAACGTCATCGTACCGTTTGGTCCGTAGTAGCTACCAAATCTACTCCATTGCAAGTACGTTCGAGCACAGTCAGCTCCGAGAAACCACATACCATTGCCCCTAGCACCGATAGCATATCGTATTATCGGCCCTCGTATCCCACCGGAGTACTGAGGCTTTATACTCACTCCTAACCAATCCTCCCCAATACTCCGTACTATCTCGGCAAACTCATAATCCCTAGCTAGCAAGTAACCTTCACCCCGACTCATCGCCTACTCTCCTACTAGTTTTAGTTCTGTACCAACCGATCTGATAACGTGTCCGTCTGGTAGTAGGTACTGACAGTTCACCTCTATAGGGAGGTCAGTGTACATCCAATTCGTACCATCTGTAACACCCACCAAATCCTGTACGACGAATCCGTTCAGGAGCAACAGTACTACGACACGTTCGTCCTTAATACACCAACGTTGCATACTTAGTCCTCATCGTAGTCTTCGGCGAAGTCTCTTGGCATGCAGCCGAGATCCTCTACGGTCACGCGTATAATACGCTTTTCACTACCCATAACGTAGTATGAGCTGTCGCCGTTCCACTCTGGTAAGGTATCACACTTACGGCCCCACAAAGCAGACTCTTGTATCTCTTTCAGGTCAACCGACATCTTCCAACCGGAGTTATCGTTTTCTACACCCTTCTCTATAATGGTGTTCATCCAGCAAACGCAATCATCCGCTGGTCGGTCATCGATTATTCGTGGGGTGACGATACCCTCCTGTGCTAGTCGATCGGTCAGTATGTCAACAGCCCACCATATAGGGTCCTCATCGGTATAAGTCCACCAACGTGTACCAAAAGACTGCCTAACTTTAGCTTGTAGTTGTCGGTGAGCCTCACGTACTTCAGTGTCTGTCGTGTATAGTTCAGCTGTCGGTAACGCCTCGTCGGCTTGAGACGTCGTCATACCGGACTCTAGCAAGTGTATAACGGTATCTACAATAGCATCCCATACGCGACGCTCGATCCTCTCCGACGTACCAAGGTAAAAGGTTGGGTGTTTATACGACATTAGATCTCCTCTTTTAAGCTACTGTCTATAGTAGGGGTTCCCCTTCCGGTCTGTATCCAATCCTCATTTACCCAATAAGCACCTCTTTGGGTAAAGTAGTAAAAGGTCGGTCGCAACAGGGGTCTGTTCAACGGGTCCCTTTCTGAACTGATATCTGACACCCAGCAGTACGCGGGGTACTGTGCTTCCAGTTGCCTAGCCCGTTCAAGCATAGCTTGAGTGTCCATCCTAACAACCATTGCCATACCCCGGTTCATAGCCGTGTCGAGTTTGCTACTCATTAGTTCTCCTCTCTTCTGGGTTGTCGAGTTTGTACGCCTCTAAGGAGTCGTATCCACCGTAGAAGTTCTCGTTCCATATCTGCTTGAGCCATTCGAAGCTCGGGTAGTCTGCTAAAAGTTCTTTCACAACCTCTAACTGTCGATCCATTCGACAGAGGTCCCTTGCTAACTCAGCACCTCCACCTCCACCTAAGTAGTTCTCCGTAAACTCAATCCGCCTCTCTAGCAACTGTTTAAGGGCTTCTAATAGGTATTCCGGCATAGTGATTAGTCACCTTCGTCTTCGATAAGCTCTGCTGTACGCTCGTTCTGCTCGTACTCGTACGCCCAATCCGGTAGGTAGTGGGTTTCCTTGAAATTCTCCTCCACGAAATCTGCTATCGCCTCGTCTCTAAGCTCTTCCTCAGTGTCGTCCTCTAGCCGAAGTTTGTTTTGTTCTATATACTCTGCAACGAAGGCTTCCAATTCATCCTCATCGACTTCTACTTCATCCTCTACTGCCACTGCGATACTCGCACTGTAGCTAAACCTTAACGTCTTACCACTCATTATTGGTTCTCCTTATCTTCGTCAACGACTGCAGTCGTGAACTCCTCATCTGTTGTGAGGTCGATGTCAAGCCAATTCGGTACGGTATCAGCTCCATGGTTCTTTCTAAGCCACTCTTCAATGAACGCTTCGACTGCTTCTTCTCTCAGTTCGGCATCCGTTGGATTCTGACTCTGCCACTCGTCTCGTGAGCGAGCTTTGTACTGTGCTAAGAAGTCCTCGAACTCGGTCTCGTCTACTACGAACTCATCAGCTATCGTCCCCTCCACTTTTGCGTAGTAGCCAAACCATAACTTCCTATCAGCCATTGTTAGTTCTCCTCGTCTTCGCAATCGCCAAACTCGTGCTGTCTACGGACTCTACGCTCGTCCTCTAGCGATATCGAACCCAGGTCTATAACCATTACCTTAATAACGCGACCCTCGAGGCAGTACACTAGTTCTTTGGACTCGTACGCGTGAGCGTTCAGTTCTGGATGGAGTACTACGAGTACTGTTCCATCCAGTTTGTAGAGAGGTAGACTCCACTCATACCTACATTCGTCTGCTAGGTGAGCGTCTATAGCTTCGTACACGGCTTCTTGTTGTTCCGAAGGTTTCCCTTCATGCTTGATTTTAGGTCGTTGGTTAGTCATGCCATCTTACCTTTCTGTTCTAGGTCGTAGAATACGTCGTCGGGTTCTTCACCGACGAGTTCGATGTTGTGGTGCTCGAAACCGCAGTGTAAGTATATGTCTTCCCGAATTGCTTCTTCGATGGCAGAAGCAATGTTCTTATTGATGAAGTGTTGAGAGAGTGGAGCATCCCCGTCTCTCAACAAGTACTCTAGCAACTCGCGGAGTTCTTGGGGCATCTCATCCATATCTCGGTGATACGCTCGCATAGTATCTCCGATTCCGTACAGGATCCGCATCGACAGTAGTGTGCTAAACTCCGCTACCTGCTGACGCGTGACTTCGACTTTCTTCATACTCACCTCGTACCATATAACTCTTGCCCCTTGCGTAGGAAGCTGAGCACTTCCGTTGGCGTAGGACAAGAACTAGCTTCGTATACGGCTAATGCTACCTGTCGGTAGCATACAAACATGATGCGTTCTACCGCTACAGCATCAAATCTCAGTACGTGTGGGTACTGAGGGTAGAGATGAGGTACAATACCAATCGTAGGTCCGTTACCGTACTCACACAGTGCTACTAGTACGTATAGCGGACCTACGCTGCTAAGATGTGCCCGACGGCACATCTTAGAGAGCTCAAACGACATTACGGACTTGTGATGTGATAGACCGAACATGTGACTACCGACCTGTATCCCTTCGGTCAAAAACATGTACCCCTTAACCGCCCTAGCTACTGCATCCTTTACGTCCTCGCTCAAGTCTACACCCCTAAATGTAGGCCACATGGGAGTACTACCTCCACGATCGTCGAATATGGAAGTCATTTACAACTCCCTTTCCATAAGTACTTCTTGTATGACTATCCACTCTTCCTGAGCAATCACCCAATCCGGTAACGTGTGCGTCACGTCAAACTGTGCTTGTACGAACGCCTTAACCGCGTCTCTACGTAACTTCCAATGTCTGTCTGCGTAAACTGCGTACTTATGATCTTCCGGGTGATCCTCCTTCCACTTCTCTACGAACGCTTCAAGTTGTCCTTGGTCGACTTCCACCCAGTCGGAGATCACCACCCGTCGGACATCTTTCCAAAGGTATCTAGTCATTTTATACCACCTGCCATTCTTTAGGTAGCTCTTTCTCTGGCAGTGTAAGAACTCCCAATATGGTTGCCATAGCCTTGCGGTCGTCTACACTCTCCCAATACAATGTCGCGTGTCGCTGATCTTCCAGTTCTACAAACTCAGCGTCGCTTTGCAAGATTTGCTGGTCCGCAAACGTTAGGTCAAACATGTGGAAGTTGTAAAGACCCACACTCACGAATACGAACGCCCTATCTTCCCACGTCTGTGTATAAGACCTAGCACGTGCTAGGTCTTTTAACTTCTCCCAAGCAGTTTGAGCTGCTTGACGCGACTTAGTCATCCTCATTTACAATACTCCTACTTTTGCTGCGCAGATCGGACCGTAGCCTGCGTGAAGGCTAGCCGGAACTGTCAGCGGCAGGTTGCATCTAGCACAACGACCAGACTGCATAGCATACGTTTTACTAGCTTCCTTACGAGAGTCCGTTGCTATTAAGAACTCAGCAGCGGTGCGTAGCCGCGTGCTATCCTTAAATTTGGCCCACATACGTACTTTACCATTGACCAGAGACGCAAAGCCGCAGTAGTGGTCTTGGTTATCCGGTCCTACCAAGTGGGACAACACTGTACGTATATCTCCTCCCCACAGTCCGGTCCAAATGCGTATGGTAACGTAGTCAGTTTCATCACCATTCAAGACGACTGTGTAGTACCCGTCTGGCACAGTTAGCGGTGCTTCCTGAGTCTCCGGTACTGTATCCGGGTTAGAGAAGCACAGTAACGTTGGACAATACGCTCTACCTCTTTCCCTACCATTTCCCCTAGGCACAAACGCTATCTCATCCCCCTTCTTGAAGCTACGACCGCACTTGAAGCATTCGCCACCGTAATAGGTTGACATTTTCTTCACCTCACCTAAAAGGAACACATCTCCCTTAGCTTCGTAGGTCAGGTCGTCTGGATTCGTTGGTATCGTATCTGGTTGGAATTGAAGTTGTGACATATGGGGACCTCCTTTGGGTGTGTAAGAATTTTTATATTTATATAATATATTATAAAGTATACCATCCGGTGAAAACAAGATGGTATACTTTATACTCAATCAAGGCTCTGCGTCATCACTGCGATATACTTCGTCTTCACTAAGCTCAGAGGGTAGCAACCATCAGCCACGGTTTCGACCGAGGAGAGTCCTGTAGTATGACTCTATATCCATTAGCTTCGAGTACGGCTCTATACTGCTCAAGCCCCTCTACATACTCATCCCGATCATAGTCACCGAGATGCTCGATGTTGTAGTAGAGGACTGCTACAAACGTCTTATGTACTAGCGTTACAAAACGTCTATGACCAGTTCTCACCAGTATACTGTGTATGCTAGCTTCGAACGCTGGCAGTTCTTTTATCTCATCCATTGGACAGATTCCTTTCTACCAACCCGTAGAGTCGTAGATGTGAGATGGTGCATATCCTCCACCATCACCGGCTAGAATATAGACACAATCACCTCTCTCGAACTCCATCGCTCGTAAGCGTTTGAGCGTAGCCACCAACTCCGAGTCACCTTCATACTTCATCGCTTCCTCTTCTTTACCCCCCTCTACGTGCTCTATCTCCTCCTCAGTGTCTCTTTGTATGAGTGCGACCGTATACTCCTCCTCGCTAACTACCTGTCGAAGGTGAGTCATCACCGGGTAGCTCGGTTGGTACACAATCTTCACTTCTTGAGCTCCGTACCCGTCCTCTTGCAGTGACAGTAACTGGTCGATCAGGTCGTCTACTGTTGTCATTGTGTTAGTTCTCCTCTGTTGTAGCTGGTGGATAGTCCCAAACTTGATAGTGTATTTCAGATCCCGGTACAAGTCCGTATACTCGTACCATACCACCGGCAGACCTTTGATACGGATTGCCGTAGTACTTAAGGACTAAGTCGTATAAGTACCCACTCTCGATAGAGTCAGTCAACGGGTGTTTGTTGACTATCTCTTGAGCCTCTTCCGTAAGGTCCACTTTTTCTAGTAGCGTAATGATTCCCTCATCCGCAGAGTCAGGTTCAGAAGCCTCACCCAATATACGGACGTTAGCAAGAGACTGTGCGATTTCGGCATCGTTTGCTATAGCAAACTCTAAAGCACGTTGTAGTTTGCTAATAAGGTCTTCCCTAGACAATGTATCCTCCTTGTGGAACTAGTATTTTATTTTCTATTTATATTATAAAATATTCACCCAATCGAAAACAAGAGGCCGAAAGTATAATAGCTTTCGGCCTCTTGTTAGCCTACTTTGGCAAGTCTTTCAGCTCACACCACACGTAATTAGCGAGTTCGAGTCCGACGTCCATGTCGAGTGGGAATAGTGTATCGTTGCCGGACTTAAACAGCGAGTCGAATAGCACAGCGTACTGGAGTTGCCCTCGCATTAGTTGGACCAGTGACTCTGTACAGACCTCTAGTAAGTAGTCGGCGTATGCTCTACGGACGCAGTCCCATGCCCACATGAAGCCCCACTGATACCAATCTTCAGCATCCATCTCGGATTCTAAGTCGAAAGCGTGCAGTTTGTACGACAATTCCTTAGCTCTGTCCCACACGTGTTTGGGGACTCTATACGGAAGCTCTTCCTGTGCGTATGGTGTGTGGTCCACGAAACCTCCCTTATGACTGTAGCATGTATAACACTATCACTGCGATGCAGACTACAAACACAACTATCCAAGTCGTATGCAGTACAATAGACTTAACAGGCAGCTTAGGCCTGGTAGTAGCAACGTTGTCATTGACAGCTTCCTGCTTGCTAGACCTAGCTAGAGTCTCACCAACGTCTCGCATCTCCCGGTGATAGAATACGTGAGCCTTCATCACTAGTTTTGCATACTCCTCCACATCCTTACCCGTACTCAGTTCAGGATGGTTCAGCGAGACGTACTCTCGTACGGAAGAGGGTTCTACGTACACACCCTCCTGTGCTAAGTTAGACAGGTCCTGCATAATGTTACCCATCTGTGCCATCCTAGGACCGTTAGGATGTCCGTGAAAGGGCCAGAGCTCGTGATGTAACCGATTTGCAAACTCCGTATCCGCTAAACGAGGTGCTGTTTGACTTGCCAACTACGTTACCTCCTCCATACTTGCTAGCCTGTAAGGGACCCAAGACTGACCGTAGTAGTAGTTGTATAGTGCTTCTACTTCATCCGAGGACTCTATACGGTAAAAGACGAGTTCTAACCCTGTATGCGTCTCCGCAGGTATAAGTGCCGCCTTTAGAAGTCCTATACTTACTAAGTGGTTTAGTACAAACCTTATATCAGCTACTTTGGACTTTGGCATACGAGATCGTAGGCTGCCAACGGTCGCAGTTAGTAGCATCTTCAACGTTTTTGGTATGGCGACCTTCAAGTCGTCTGTCGTGTAGCTCTTCTTCACTCAACTCTACCTATATACGCTGTCACTGTATGAGGATTACCCGGCATCCTCACCTCTATCTGGATAAGCCCTGCAGTAGCCGCAGACGGTATACGTAAGAAGGTAGCTACAAACTCCTGAATAGCTACCACCTGTTCATACGAAAACGGTAGCAGGAAACTAGCTGAAAACGACCAGTTGCTATGCACCCCGTCGCATATGAAGTCGATCGACCTACAGATACTGTCTACGTCCCTACCGGATACTAGTACCATTATGCTAAAAACTCCAACAGTTTCTCCTGTAGTCTACTTATAGCTCCGGGTTGCCTTAGTTTAGCTGTCAGCCACTGGTCATACGCTCTATCCGGAAAGCTGACGTAGTCTACTCGAGTCATGATCGCACTAGCCCAATAGTGCGTGATTTCAAGCAACTGACTGTCTGAGGGGTTCTCCAACTGCATACCGTCATGCAAGTAAGAGTACTTAATAGGGTCGAGGAACCAAAGCTCCTCAAAATACCTCCAAGACGTATAATGACGTTCATACAGCTCTCCTACCGCGCAACCTTCCATATGGGATACCCTTATATCCCATAGTAACTTCTTCCATGTAGCTTGTGGAAACTCTCCCCGGTTGTCGTGGAACTCCTCCCCTTCTACTGCTGCGTACGCTATTGCGTACTTAATCGGATCAGGAGATTTAGTCAGTGTCACAAAGTCTACTGCGACACTCCATCTAATACCCGCTAAGTCAGTCGCTGTTACTCCAGTCCTAAGCCGGCATAGCACAGCGTCGATGATCTGTGCCCAGCTTACCTGAATGTAAGGGGCTTGTTCCACGTACCAACGGTCGTAGTCGGGGATACCGGTCTGCATACCTGTGCTCCTATCGCGTGCCAACGATGTTTATACTATAATTATAAAATATAGCCTCCTGCTTTTACAAGAGGCTACCCCTAGGCTAACCTCACTTACTCGTCAGGCAGTCTCTTCATACTGCTCTTCCTCGCAATCTTCCTCTGCTGCAGTTACATACGGTGGAATCTCCTCCCTAAAAGATACTACACAGACGTACGACCCGAGGTACCAGTCGTATTCAGCAGGTAACCCATATTTGATGAGTCTGTCACAGATCCCACCGACCTTGTGCTTTCTCTCGAGCGAAGACATCTGCACGCCGGTAGGGTCGGAATAGAACACTATCACACCCCTACGACCGTACACCTGTCGGGTCACAAAGTCGCTGAACCCCCCCTTCAACAAGACGTCGTGAATCATACGTTCCAATTCATTCCCTAGAGTCATAGCCATCCCTACTCCTCATCGCTAAAGATCTTACTCTTACCGAAAACTACTTCCGCTAGATCGCCTACGACGCCATCAAGTATGTGCTGAATAGCTATCCCTCGAAGTTCATCGTCCTTCACACTATTCCAATAGTTCTCGTCAGCTCCCTGCATAACACGTACGTACTCGTGTGCTATCTCTTGAGCTAGTACATCTTTACACTCGTCTAGGTCAGCTGCGTTCAACGTGTGCTGTAGGTTAAGATCGGACTTAATACCCCACTCGGACTTCAACGAGTGTAGAAACCGAAGTTGAAGAGACAACGAAGGTACAAACTGCTGTATAAACTCTTGTAGCGTCATCATTCTTCTGTCTCCTTTGTCCAGGCTCTCATCAACACGCTGTTCTGGAAGATCTCTGATAGCACAGTCGGTATGCCTAGTGCTATCGCGTATGCTGTCGCCGCTGTTACTAGCGGTGGATCGTAACCTAAAGACGACCAGTAAGCAGCTTCATGCTCTTGCATGTGTTGTATAAAGTCTGCTACTACCACTGATGACAGCAGCGTTTCGTACTGCTTAACACCGTCCTCATCTAACGAGACCGACATAAAGGGCTTTACCCCTAACTGTACTCTCAACTCATGTTTGAATCTAGCAGCAATCCTGCCAGGAGGAACTCGTTCCCAAATGAAGTTTTGCAACGTCGTCAACATCTGCTTACTCACTTTCTTTTTGGCTCCCATAACTTAGTTCCAGCTTCTCGTGTGAACTGCTTGCAGAGTAAGCACAGGTAGGTGTCGCTGTCGATACGTTCTACGTCACCGTTATGAAGGCAGACACCTCCCTGTGCTTGATAACGCTCTTCATACCCCAACCACCAAAACGGAGGTTCGTCTCTACCTTTATACACCCCATTCCAACGACATGTTAAGGCCCAACGTTCGTCCTCTAACATGTCATCGGTGATAGGATACGTTCGCTGCTCATCTACGCACACTTCATGCTCGACTGGTGTCAGATGCTTAAGTCCAGAAGGCATCTTACGTACTCGTAGCTCCTCGACTATCATATCATGCAAGCTTACCAACTCAAACCTATACTGAGGCTCCTCCCAGCCTTTCCAACGTCTACCCCTAGCTACCATCGACAGTATCGTATGATGCTCAAAATGTTGCGCCAGCAACCGTTGGGTGTCTAACGCACGAAAACACTCCCACCAGTTACGGTCAAGCGTCCATATTTTTATAGCAACACCCCTTCTAGTATCTACTCCATCGGTCTCCGAACTGGGCATTATAAAACGCTTCTATAAACACAGTAGAGGTTCTATGGTAGTATACTGCGACGATATCCTTACCAGTTGGTATAGCAGCCCGTAAAACTATACCATCCGCTCTAAGTCGCTCTAAAGCATAGTGGACATTATCTGCTGGTGTACCCTGAAACAACTTTAGTAAAAGTCCTGCCGCTAGAGCGGGATACGTCTTCAGCTTCAGTGGTATCAGTTCTAGTAACTCCTCCCTTGTATGTGAAACATGCTTGACCGACATCACTCGTCTCCGTTCTCCGCAGTTTCGTACTCTACTGGCACAACGACAGCGTCTACGGGTTCTCTCATACCAAGGCCAGCGAATAAGGCTTGCATCATTGTATTATGAGCCTCTTGCGTCTCTCGCAACCGCATATCTAGCCACCTACTCTCAATGTCCCTACCGACTCTGTCAATTAGATCCTGTAATACGACTTCAATCATGCCTAACATACGCGGGCCTACTACATACGTATTACAAATCTCCTCAATCTCGCCGAATGCTTCTGACACTGCACGAGCGTACACAGCTGACGGTGTGCTATTAGAGTTGTCTAGCAACATGTCCGTAACCTCCTTTGTTTATAAATTGTGGTCGTTTATATTATAATATATACAAACGTTTGAAAACAAGTAGGCGAACATATTCGCCTACTCTACTACGTAACTACTCCGGTTGATCTTCACTAGGTCCCGTACTCACCCAATGTGGTGAGCTAACGTAGCCCTCATTACGCAACATTCTCAGGTCTTCCCCCATTACCTGAAGAACGTACTCTTTCTTTACGTCGTGACCTACTAGTACACTACCCGAACCCACTACAGCTCTCCACTCGTCCCAGTGTGCTACCACCCAACCTTCCATAGAAGAGTGCAACACCTCCGCAAGAGCTTCGGGTATCTTGAACTGGTTAGGATCCTCCGGCCACGCATCCTTATGAGCTCTCCACCACATATCTGCTACCCTAATAAGGTAGAACCGAAAGTTCTCGCACAGCTTATCTAACAGTTCTTCATCTACTGGTACAGACTCCCCTTCTGACATACTCTACCTCCCTTGTGGGGGAAGGTACTGCCAACCCTGTTCTTCTACGGCTTCTTTAGGCTGACCCTTTAGTTGCACCTCTAACTCGAGTTGCTTTAGACGTAGCTCCTCCTGTTTAGTGTGCTCTACCTCGATGTCAACTCGCCAACTCTTAAGTTGGGAGATGATAGACGGTATCGTGAAAGTAGCAACAACAATAATTAACCCTACAAATGTATCGATGTAGTACGGAGACATCATCAACCCTTTCTAGTCTTGAAACCTAACGCATACCCATATCCTTAAAGGGACCCTCGTCATCGTCTTCTGACTCTTCCTCGTCTTCTTCACCGTACTCGTACTCTGCCTTTCGAGCTAGAGCATCCGCTATTTGTACTGCGTACGGCAGCTGTTTAGTACGTTCCTGACTTACGCTTACAAAGGCTTCTGCCACCAACTTTGTGGCCAAAAGTGTCATGTACGTTATAAGTACTGTAGTTAAGCAGACTAGACCAACTATTAGTAGACTCATACGTTCTCCTTCTTTCTTGTTGGTATCCACACCAACAACTCTTGACTACCGAGCTCGGCATTCGCCCGCGTATTTGCGACTAGTTTAGCACAGTAGCCTACTCGCTCTAGCTCCGCTTGCACTTGATAGAACCAAGCGAGACGTTCAGTTTCTCCTAGACCGTGGTAGTACAGCCGAAACGCTAACGTTCCTACCCCAGACTTAGGAGCGGGTGACATCGTATAGCCTGTATCCCATACCAAACCATGTCCTGAATGATTGTCAGCAACCGCTGACTTTGCACCGGTCGACTCAATAACGTCTTCCAATAACTCACGTTCGGTCTTCCTACTCTCGTCTGGCGGCGTATACGTCCTGACCGAGGACGCACCATCTCCAACCAGCCTACTACCGATAGGGTCTTTAGTCACGATACCACCTCATCAATCCACAAACGATAGTCCAGCACACGAAGACCACACATCATACAAGTACACCGACAAGCACAGCGTAAAAAAGTGTGCCACGTCGCTGGGTACAAACCCACCGTTAGGAGGTCTCTACTAGTATACGTAAGCCATACTACTAGCGTTGTAAGAACTACAACTCCTAACCAAAAACGCCAGTTCTTAGGCAAATGCCTACCCTTAAACACTATACCACCCCTTTCGCTTGCAAAGTTCTATCCAAACGATGTTACTGGCAGATACCAGTATGGTACAAACGGCTACTACTAGTAACATCACCCAATCTATACCGATGTACCAGAACGTCCAACCTAGCAAACCTCCTGCAGACGCAGATGCTACACCTATTACGAGTTGGCCGACCCAGTACTGCCACTTCATACTTTACCCACTCCTTAATTCAGTTGCTTTGGTTTCGGAGTAGCTCCGCTTAGGCCTTTGTTAATCTGTATACGGTTGCCGGCCTGTACACCGGCATTGAAAGCGTCCGCACTGGTTGCATTAGTTATTGGTCCAGCAACCAATTTCGGGTGAAACTTTTTGACTGCGGTCGCAAGAGCTTGGTCCTTCACGACCATCAACGCTTGCATGTTTCTGTCAGCAGAGCTAGTAACTGACTGCTGACTCCTCAACCGACGCGCAACAGTTAATACAGCTCCTTTGTAGAAGCTGTCCATGTACTGCATTTTCGGCATGCGGACACGATATCTATTGCCTAACCAACTCGCTTCCCCCAAAGAGGAGATAGCTCCAGTTAAGTACGTAAAGAGGTACTTAACGACCTCTATGTTATGAGGTTGACCTACTAGCATAGAGATCTGTGGGGGTTGCTTAGTCGCAGGTTGATGCATAGCACTAGCAGCGTACTTAATACCGACAGTCTGGCAGAAGTTACAGCCGGCTATCTCGGCTAGTAGCTGTCTACGCCAAGCGGTAGGTACACCGAAAGGAACACCCAGGTCTACGGGTGTTTCTGTGTAGTCATCCGTAGAACCGAACTGCTCCACCTGTGCTACCTCTAGATTGTACTTAGCTAGTAACTCCTGTACTTTAGCTGCGGCGGATGCAGCTTCTTCTGGCGTACCCGGGTGGTCTCTTAAAGCCATTAACGCTTTAAGTCGTCTAAATGTCGCGCTAGTAGGGTTATCCGACATATATTTCTCCTTAGTTTCGTACTAGTTGCATCCACTCGTTCGCCTCAGTAAACACTGCTAACTGTGCTTGCGTTAGCTCAGGTCGTACCATTCTGTCTGTAAAAGCACGTCGTCTGTGATGGCCGTGATTCTGCATAGTTTTTGACTGACAGACAGCTACAACTTCGCAACATGCCAGTCTTACGTCTTCCGGCAGTCTACGGTCTCTTGACTTGACCGCGTATAGCCACATAACCTCATGTAGAAACGGCCTTTCTGTCAAGTCTACATCGATAGGGCCGAACTGAAACAACCAACCGGTTGTCGTTAGTCCTGCTGTTGGGTGAGTATTAGTTACCCCATTGTTACACATATATTACCTCAGATCGGATAGCAACTTTCTCATAAAGAGGTTCCACGACACATCCCGTTCTTGAGTATTAGCATTCAACCAAAAGTCACCGCTGGCGGTAAGTTCCCGTCTCAGGTAAGAAAGCTCCGAGAAGTCCAGGAGACAGTCACTCGCCATCACAGCGTAGCTCCCACTAGCCTTCTCACTAGGCATAGCCTCTGCAAAGCACTTCCGTACCATTCTCCCAATGACAGTACTCTCCCTGGAAGCCTCTGAGAGTAAGCTACTTGACATGATCAGTATTCCTAACGTCGACTCCTTCCAGAAGCGATCCAGTTCCGTCCGCAACTCGGTACCTGCTATGAGTGACGTACTCATATCGTAATACGGAATACCACACAACTCTAGACTAACCCCCAACTCATCAGCTAGTTTACGGTCTGCCTTCTGCTTCTCAGCACAGAACACTGACACAATTTTTGGCATATGTAACCCCCTTCTTTTAGACTTCAGCCCCACAATCGGAGCAATATTTGAAGCCAGTCGGTACATCAGTACCACACCTAGAGCAAATCCTCAAGTAGTGCTTGATAGTACGCTCAACTTCAGTCACGACAGCTCTCCAAGCAGAATCCCTTCCACCGGGGAACTTCTTCACTCCCGCAAGATTGGGTACGGGATACAAACCTTCGAAGGCTGCTTCCTCATCCCAAGAGCAGTGAGAAAGCGCTACTAGTATCACCATAGCACCCGTACTACGCTTGTTCACAATCTCATCCCGGACTAAGTTACGCCCGGACTGATAATCGGTCAATGAGTCCAACACGTACAGAAAGTCCGCACTCACGTGTGCTATGACGATATCAGCACTCTGCACGTTCGACCACGCATCTATTACGTCGACCGGATCTAGTAGGTTTACGGTACGAAGTAGTACCCTTCCGGCAAACTTCCTCCTCAAGTGGACAGCGTGAGTCTCGAACTCCCTAAGGTAGAGTTTGTCAGTCTCCACACCCAACTGAGTAATAGTAAGCACTTTCCCTCCCTTTAGTGGTGTAGTATTTTATTTATTATTTATATTATAATAAATTCCACCGGTTGAAAACAAGAGGTAACTATCTCAAAAACAAGCGCACTCGCCCGCCTAGTCGGTATCATCGACTATGATGAAACCTAACCGGTCTCGAGTGACACGCTTCAAGTCCCGCTCGAACCCTACACTGTAAGTAGCTATACTCTCCCGTGAGAGTCCTCGATGGTTATAGACTCCCAACAGTCCGTCTACTGGAGCATCTACTAGTTCTGCTAGCAGACTTTCATATTTTGACCTAGGCCATAAGTGTAGGGCTACGCTACTTAGAAGTGCGATACGCTTAACCTGACTCAATCTTACGAAGCGAACTCCAGAGACTAAACCCGTACTATACTGCTCCCTACGTAACACATCCTCCATAACGTAGAGTATTTCATGCCACCGCTCAGCAAAGGGGCCTTTCCTACGTCGCTCTACGGCTCGTTTCGCAGCGCATTCTCTACAGTAGGTGGTGTTCTCGGAGTCTAGTGGTTTCCTACAGTCTCTGCAAGTCGCTCGCTTACTCCTCATAATAGTCCTTCCGATCTATGAGCAGAAATGGAGCGTTGAGGTTGCCGTTTAGTAGACTATTCCAGTAGTGTTCTGCAAGTGGATATCTATGATGTGTACTGAATACCCCCGTAGATACGTGCCGCAGTTCGTCGGTCGCTAGGCTCACATAGTGAAGCACAACCATATCGATAGGTGGTAAGTAACAGTCCTCCGGCTGTATGCAGAGGAACCCAATGATACCTCGCTCGCGTACTCGGACCGAAAACGCATGCTGCAGCACATCTCCACCGATAGCATACTCAATGTCAGGCCAGATCGTACTGGGTATCACTATCTCAAACGTATGTCTATCCTCTCGCTGTAAGTCATCGAACAGCTTTTGAGACACCGAAGCTGGCAGCGTCTCCTGTGCTAACAGCAACGACCTCATCAAAGGCATATATCCGTCAATCTCCGAAGTACTCCAACCGGTAGTACGAATGTCTCCAGTCATCAACGTAACTTCGTCCTCGAGTGCCTCGAATATCACTGACGCTAGCTCATATTCGCTATACAGTCGGGACACCCACTCGTCCTTCCAGACGTACAGGGTTCGGTAGTGACCCTCGTAACGGTCAGCTACGTCTCGTGAGATGAGTCGGATCCAAGGCTCCCCTTTTAGGACTTGTAGTTGTAGTTCATCCGTAAACTTGCTATTCACACGTAAGGACCCAGTTGCCTTGAATAGCTGCCACTGATGTTCATTCAATACCGATGGTCGGTCTAACGTAAGGTCATTCTCCCAACCATCTGATCTAGCACACTTGCATGTCGGCAAGTCCGGTGGTCGGTTCGACTGAAACCTAGTTGGGTCTCTATACTCGAGGGTATAGGTACTAGCTACTGCATTATGTGTAACATACACCGTTGATACCCCGGAACTTACATACGCTACCGTGCCGTTCGAAAGAGTCGTCACGACCCAACCACCGACACTGAAGGTACCGCTCATGAATACATTGTCGTCCAAAGTGACAACCTCCAAAACTATACTACTTGTGCTTGCTCTTCTCCCTCTTCGTAAAAGAACGGTGCAAGCACCTCTTCCCACGTTCTTTTACACCTTAACTGTACCTCTTCAGGTAGGTTAGGCTGTCCAATTAAACGAGCTCGCCTAACAAAGGCGAGCTCGTCCCGACGGAACAGCTCCAAGTACGCGCCCAGCTGTGCTAGACGGTCTTCCGGTAGCCTATCGTGTCTACGCACTTTCAACATCCCCAGGGGAATACGTTCTTCCGTACTTGTCGACAGAAAGACCAGCATCGGCGTGTGAGTCTCTAGGGACATAGTAAAGTCATACTCCACATCCGGCGTGAGCGAACTCACGTACGTCGTACACTGCGTGCTAAAGTCGGCAATCGTCAACTCCTCTAGTACGTCTTGTACGAACGTACTATCTATTCCCTCTGCTTCTTCTATACTCTCGATACAATCCAACTGATGTATAAGACGTTTAACGGTCTTGCCTGATCTTAGGTCCTGCTCGACCCGACAGCCTTTCTGCAAGAACTCGATTTCGTCGGCGAGTAAGCTTCGGACTGTTCGTAGGGCGCGTTCTGCTGCACCTGACTCATCAATCTCGTGGGGGAACAGACGAGTTAGTGAGGCATGAGTCCTCCTTTGGAAGACTGTCACTGAACCTACCGCCTTAGTGATACGGTAGTCCCAAGGAAAGTACTCGCTTTGGATAGTGACAGCAGTCCTATACTTCCACTCCAGCCATTGGAGTGGAGTTAATAACTGTTGCATCTCAGTGTCTACGTGCATAAGGGGGTCAACTCCTTTTAACTACTACTGCATTGGACAGTCCGGATCCCGAAAAAATTTCTCGACGGTATCCATAGATACCTCTAAGTACAAGTCTGGCAACCCCTCAGGATCGTCGTGAGGGACCTGTAACTCATGCTGTAACGCCTTAAAAGCCTCTTCAGCTAGCTTTGTTAGGTCTAGCTCGACTCCGTCCATATAGTCTCTCCAATTCTGAAACAGCTCCTCCCACATCCAATCCCTGATCCGGCGTGCTTTCGGATCTCGGCTGTAGTTGAATGACGACACTGTTTCGGTTCCTTCCCTGCGGCTCATCGCAAATGTTAGCAGTTACTCGAGAAATACGGCTAGCACTCGCTAGCCGTCCAAATCGATATACTCCTTTCGCACTACATATTACTTAACATGCACCATCTCTCAATCAAAGTGGGATATGGTGCGTGTACAGTGAGAGTAGATAGATCGCCCACACCGGTAACATCGTCGCTTGAACAGTTAATACGAGTTCAGCCAACTGCGAACCCTTTACCGGGTCCGAGTCAGTGTGACTCCATAGTGCTAGACGTAGTACGAACAGTTGCAGAGCGACATTAAAAGCTACAACTGCTATGTATGTTGGTATGTGAGGGTGCATACAGTTACACCTCATCTACCAACAGCTCTAGAGGTTCCCTGTCAGAGTTTAGCACAGGTGTGTCTCGTTCCACTCGAGAGACCTCGACCCGAAAGTCCTCCCCACCTAGGGATACTATAATCTGCGCACTCGACTCTGAGTGGATCATAGGGCCTACGTCTGAAAAGACGTGTTGCTTGTTGAGGGCTTCCAACAACAACTCTATAAGTACGTCTGCGGGTGTAAACCCACTTGGACGGGTTATCTGTACCACTATGTCAAGGTCCATCTTGGGGAACCTCCTTAGTATTTTATACACTGTTTATATTATAAGTGAACCCTCATATGTAAATCAAGAGGGTAATTATTGCGACAACCACCAAAACTATATGGCGTTGAGTTCGAACTCAACGCCATATACATGTAGGCAGGAAAGCTTAACTGTCAGCAGTCACTGCCTCGGGCTCAGCCTGAGCAGCCGGAGCTTTCTGACCGCGTTTGATTCCGGTCATCTTTTTTGCCTGTTCGAGTTGATTGGCAATCTGCGTCTGCAACTGACGCACGCCAGAGGCAAATCGAGCACCCTCACCGGCAGGTACTCCGTATTTGGCAGCCAGTACTTCCCACTCAGGAAGTGTTGTCTCCTCCAACACCTTTTCGAACACATCGATTGCGTAGTGTTTAGCCGCTCTTGCAGCTTCCTCTCGAGTCATATCTCAAATCCTTTCCGTAATGGAACTGCTGTAGGTGTGAACTGTTCACCTCCTATATTTATATTATAATGTGTTTACATAACTAAATCAAGAGAGAGCTGCTTTGGAGCGTTTAGCTCCGCTATTATACTTGCGGTGACCCTATCGTTCATGCTGTCCCCTTCCTGGGTGAGGTAACTGAGCTCTCATCACCTCTTTGTCGTTAGTTGGGTTGTATAGTATCCAACCAACAGTTCGATTTTGTTCTACGAGTACACCGATAAGGCAACCGTAGAACAGATTCCTGGGGTCTACGGTCTGAGCTAGTAGCACGTTATATAAAAACTGCAAACGTCCTTTATACGCCGCGTAATCTTCCATCGACATAGCACTATCCTCTCGGGTCATCTACAAACAAAGTCTTGCGCATCGACTCCCAAAACGCAGCTACGTTACTCGGACTCTTATCTACTTCCTGAGTCCACAACTTGTGGGCTAGCAGTAGCCGGTATTCGTGGTACCAAGTACCGCTACCGCCAATGATACGTAGTGCGTTAGTGCTAGCGTGTACAGTTAGTTTCCCCCTATCTGGATGTCGGTCATCTTCATCTAGAGCCCTCCACAACACTTCATCCTTAACTAACACCCATATCCGACTGGACAGCATCAACAACAGTTCGGGATTGTCATGTTCTTGTAAGGAGAACCCAAGGATGCAAAAGTCATCCAGCCACTCCAACTGTCCATTGTAGTCGCAACTAGCATCCAACTCCCTAAAGCACAGGTGTGTGTGCATAGTTCCTCCTTTAGAACTGAAACATCGGTCCTTCTGTCGCATCGAACAGCAGTTCGTTAAGTGCCTGCAAGTTTTGAGGCTCAGTTAAGTCCCCCAAACCTAAAGCGTTAGTGTCTTGCAATACAACCGCAAGAGCTTCTCTCAGTTCTCGAGTCCAAGCGTGCTTAAGGTAGTAGAGCACCTCTTCACTTATGACTAAGTCCGTAATACGACGTTGTCGCAGAAAGTGCATCCTTACATTCGCTGCGAACTCGGGCTCTCTAATTAGTCGCCAGTTATCAGTACTGACTAGTAGTGTGACGAAGTCTACGCCAGTCAGTTTAACTGCGTAGACTTGCATTCGTGTGAGTGATGCAAAACATAACAGTTCTGTATGTTGTGGCGTTAGCATGTTACCTCCTAAAAGTGGAACAGACGTTCTTCGCTAAACAAAGCTGCGTTAAGATCTAGTAAGTTGTCTTCGGGTTCGAGGTTACCGACATCTAGTGCGTTGGTGTCTTGGAGCACAGCTGCTAGTGCTTCCCGTTCCATACGAGTCCAAAGTGTACGTATAAGTCTTAAAGTCTCCCAATCGATAATGAGACCAGTAATCTTAGGGCCTTCTAACCAGTACGACCTACCTACGGCGTCCCGAAACTGACGTTGGGCAACGAGCTCCCAACTACCGGTAGTTAGGTCTTCTATACAGTTCACTCCTGCGATCTTGACGGCATACTCTAACTCGTCGGTGTGCAACCGCTTGAAACACAGTAGCTCGCTTCTCCACGGTCGTATCATGCCTTGTACCCTCCCTTGTTTATTAATTGTGAACTCTATTTATATTATAATAAATTCCACCGGTTGAAAACAAGAGGTAACGTTACGCCGTATACTTGTATACCCTATTAGCGAGTAAGAGTACTCTAACGACTAATTATCCTCGAGAGCTGAGAGAACTCGGATTTTTTTTTAAGCTCCCCCCTATATATATTATAACCGCGGCGGTACTAAAAAATTATAGGTGCTATCGATCTCTACCTTAGAAATACGTACCAAACATGTATAAGTGCTAGGGATTTCGAAAGCAAATCCAGAAAACACTCATGATTTCTAAAGTGCGTGCAAAACATACCCTGTACCCGTATACCGTATATTTTTCGGCCAGCAGCAGCAGGGCTGCAGGATGTATACGGGCCTACCGTATACTTGTATAGTACTAATACATGTGTTTCATCGCGTTTTATATTGAAATTTTTTGTGGGCAATATATTTCTATATTATTTATTTTAGTCCGGGTAAAAACTAACTATAGCGTTAAATAATATATAATTTAAGGGGTATATTTTTAGCGTATAAAAAACGCTTGTGTGAATGCATTCACACAAGCGTTTTTGAGAGAGGTTACACTACCACTGTGTTATCGATGACAGCAGTTCGTCCATAGCGTGGTAGCTTTGTGACAGTAGATCTAGAGGTTGCTTCTTAGAGAGTGCTAGCATAGTGAGGTCTGCTAGTAACTGCACAGCACGAAACGCTATTGGGTCCTTCCCGTCTCGAGCTATGGTGAACAGCAAGTCCAGCTGTGCTAAACGAGACTCCAGTGCAGGTCTAAGCAAGTCCTCAGTAGGTAAGAGAGTAAGTACGCTGTGCAACCTTTGCACTGATTGAGCTGCTTGTTCGAGTGGACTCATTGGTCATCTCCGTCTACCCAACGGGGTTGCTGTTGCTGTTGTTGGTATCCACGAGCCCGCTGTGCTTGTAACGTACGTGGGTCTTCGTATTCGTCGTCGAACAGTTCGTCTAGCCGACGTGCTTGCTGCTTGTTACCCGGGGGTAACATTTTCTGGTCCCCCCGAGGTCCGTTAATGACGGGAGAGTTCATTGGGTTGCTAGCATATGCTGCTCCCTGCTGACGATCCTTTTTAGATGGTTGCTGCTGACTAGGGCGGTCATCTCTCGGGCGTGGGATCGTCTGCTGGTTGGGTACTCTACTGTCCTTAACGGTTGGTAGGTTAGGTCCACCGTAACCAAACTTCGGCACACCGGGTGTTGGTCTCTTTTGCATCCGGAATGACTTTACTTTGAAGATCAGGTACGTGATGATGAAGCCTCCAGCGATAATCATACCGACTAGCAACCAGTGCTCTAGCGGGTACTTACCTCTGATGTCGCGGTCTACAATGTGGTTAATGACCCAGTCTAACCAGTTGTAGAGTAGTAGACTCAAGCTCAAGCCCGCACAAGTCAGGAACCACTCTAGTACGAATACAACTGCCGGGTGTTTTTTCAATAGTTGCCCTCCTTCTGTGTAGTATACGACGCCTTTATTAATATTATAACGTATTATAAGACAAAAAATAAAGGGTGGCCTTTCGACCACCCTCGACAACTTTGGGTTGGTGTCCCTGCTACGCAAACCAGTGTGCTAATGCTCGAACGATGACTTGCTGCTGCGTATCCGATAGCTCGTTGAAATCACTGGCGTTGAGTATCCAAGCTATCATACTACGTACCGCATCGAGGGGACTATTCCCTCGGTACACTGTCTGAGTCTCACACGGGTATAGATCTGACTTCGGATCCCCCTGCATCCGCCAACCTTCTACAGTCACTGACCACTCGTCATTATTGAGTGACAGTGACTGTCCTACATCCGTATACACGCTTCCGTCGGCAATATGTACGTCCATTGGTTTGAGTAGCTCGGATAACGTATATGAGATGCATATCGCCACCCTTTCTAGTTGTTTGTCTTTGTCAGTTAGTTGTGTCAAAAAAGCTTCTCCTGTTCACTTCGGTCGTTACGACGTTGTTTTTATAATTTAATTATAATATAAACGACCGATTGTTTACAAGTTGCCTATAGCGACTAAGCGTAGCAACGAGACTCCAACAGCGACGGATGCTGCTCCTAACAACATTGTCCAAAACGCATCCTCCCGAGTCTTGGGGGAAGGTATCCAACTCGAAAGGCATCCGCTCCCGAAGTATAGGCAGATGAGGCATACAACTGTGCTATATAATCCTGAAGTCGTCAGTATGACCGCTAAGTACTCTAGCGCAATACGGATAGACACTATTGTCGCCCGTCCTTCGTAATAGTTAGTGTAAACGAACCTAGACCGGTATGTACCCATAGAGTCGAGTTACCTGAACAGCTCTCGCTGGATATACCGACTTGGTGTACGGAGAGCAGTCGTTGTATATTCGGGTCTGTACTCGTGAACAGCAACTGTAAAATCTCCGCGAACTCATCTGTTGTGAGTTCAATACTCTCCCCGCGTTGCACCGATAACCTCCACATCTATGTCGTACTCCGATCCGGTTAGTTGTACATAGACAACTTCGCCATCGAGAGCTATCATAACCTTTGCGAACTGTTGATGGAACTTCGTCGACTCATTTCCCATACTTCGTTTGGGTTCGATAATACGAAGACACATCACTTCAGCTCTCGAGCCTCCTAGTGATATGAGTTCGAAGTCGAACCTGACACAGTCCGGGTACTCTCTCGTGGGCTCCATTCGGACCTCGCGACCGTACCATTCGAAGTACACCTCCGGATCGTAGTTGTTCAGTCGAGTCCACAAAGGTCCCTGTGTAAACACCTCCAGCGTTGCGTTAGGAGACTGACTAAAGTCTACTGTAAGCGACGCGCTAAACTTGTCATCAGTCTGTGACATTACTGCTACCCTCCTGGAATAGTTTGTTAACAAACAATATCATACAAGGCCCCTCTTTAGCAGTCGCAGTTGTCGGTTTGCCATTCAACTCTAGCACGCAGTCTGTACACAGACGACCGATAATAGACGTTTTACCCGGCTTGTATGTATAGTCACCTATAGCAGGCCTTGTATTACAAAAGTGACATAAGTTGTCTGTACTTGCATGTACGTGCTCCTGCAGCTCGCGCATTTTAGCCTGACCTTTTCTCATTGTCCTCCTCCGTTGGAACTCTCTTCCCAGTAGGGAAACCAGACTGCATCAGAAAGTTCTAGGCCGAACATCGCTCTCATAGCTAGTTCCAGTTGGTTGCTCTCATTTGCTTTCCAAATGCAGACTACTCCCTGTTCAGTTGACCTTAAGACGCTGTAGGAGATACGTAAACAGTACGCTCTCCCCCTTACTCGAGTGACACCTATGAGGGTCAAACCTTTCGACGTCGCTCCACACGTTGATGCTCCGATGCCTACATCTAAGGCATCCCACAACGTGAACAGTTGGTACTCATACGCGTGCATTAGTACTTGATCCAGTTGAAATTTAGTGAGGTCGTCGGGATAGGAGACGCTTATCGTATCCTCTGTCCGACTTACGATATCGCAGTCTAATGCTGCGATACGCTCCTCCATAACCCGTTGCGCCCTCCTGCTCTTAGGGCGAGGGTATTCCGCTACATTGTTGTCATAGCTCAATTGCGTCCTCCGTTGCTCGTACCAAAGATACAGCGATCCTTGTTTTTACTCTTCTATTTATATTATAATAAATTACATAAACTAAATTCAAGAGGGCTGTGTTTACTACGAAGGAGAACAGGTATCCATGTCAGAGGGGAAAGCCAATGAACGTCCGTTTTCTCTGTTGAGAGCTCGGACAAACGAACCGACCTACAATGCAACTGTGCTAGTCCGAAGGGGTAGCCTAGTACGCTATTACCTAGCAAAGGCCTCTAATGATGGCACTGTGCTATACACGTCAGACTCTACAATTGAGATGGCTCTACATCTCATCGGAACCCCAAACTATGATAGAGCGTACCGAAACCACTACGAACGCGTGATAGTATGCTTCGACAACGGTTCCGCATACTATCACGCGCTGTAAAACCGTACCTTACGCAAGCGCAACTTGACATGCCTTACCTAGCATTTCCCCACTATACCGTACCACGCCTGTTCTTAGCATCCGAACCTCACCGCGCGTTGCAGTACCTTACCTCACGTTACCGGGACACAGCCCTACCTCACCACGCACTGCCAAACTGCACCTCACCTTTCCTGGACTTCCATACCCCAGCCTAACAAACCTTCGCTCACACCGACTCACCGTACAATGGCTTCCCATACCATACCTCGACGTTCCAGACCTTAGCTTCCTCTCCGCAGCTTACCGAACTCCACCTCGACTTAGCGTGCCAGACAAAAGACTACCAAAGCATGCCATTACGTACCATACCTAGGCTTCCGAACCGTTCTGTACCACGACCTACCATACCTCTGTGAGCCTCGACTTACCCTAGCAAACCTTTCCAAACAGCGCCGATCCATACCGAAGCATCCTCACCTGAACATACCACACATCGACACGCCTGTCATTACCGCGACAGACCATTGCAGTCCTAACCTCTCCTTAGCATCCGTACCATACGACACCACTCCTAGCCGCATGCAACCTCGCCTCTCAGACCTGTCCCTACGGCGCCTTACCACTACTGATCTAACCGAACCCTATAAAAACATACCCGACCATTGCAATCCTAGCCTCAACTCACCGTACCGAAGCTTCCTAACCGAGCCGAACGAAACCAATCCGTAGCAAGCTATACCGGACCACCCCTTAACTGTCCCGACCAGTCCAAACCAAAGCGTCCTTACCATATCTCAGCATAGCCAACCTATACATAACGTAGCAAGCCAAACAGAACCTTAACACACCGTAACAAACTCGAGCATACCTAACCTGACCAAAGCTTCCGGACCGTACCTTAACCCGCCTAGCAGTACCCGAGCAAACTCTGCCATGCTCGACCTCACCATAGCTTCCTCACCTGACGCCAGCTAGACAAACCAAACTCTACCAGTGTCAACCTCGCACTAGCAAACCGATCCGTACCTGGGCATCCACACCGCGCGATACCGGAACGTGACTTACCCCACGGCTCCAAGTCGCACTAGTCCAAACCACGCCATCCTTACCCTACAACACCCTACCGTGACTTACTATAGCTCACCAATCCGAGCCGAAGCGTCCTTACCTTGCCGTGACCCACCATAGCCTAACTTGACAAACCAAACCTTTATGAGTGGTTGCTTAAACGTTCCCAACTGTCTACACGGAATCTGCCGTAGGGGCCTTTCTTAGTGGGTCTGAAGTCTCCTACCCCTACGAATCTACCGCTGTCGTCTAGCACAGCTCGTACTAGCTTTTCGTCGACGAGGTCAGTTTCGACTTGCAATCGAAAACCCTTCACGGACCAGGTTTCGAACATCGGCCTGTGTCTGAGAATACGTCCTTGAGTGGCAGGTATAACGACTGGACGAGTGTCTACGTGCCACTCACCTTCGAGCTTCATAGCGAACGGTTCGATGTACACAGCGGCAGCAATGTCTGTAGTAGCGGCCCGTCTACCAATTTTGTGTCTCTTAGCTGCTTCAATAACAGACTGACGGACCCACTCGGCCGGCATGTAGACTCCGAGTTCTTCGTTTTGGTAGAGTCTACCTTTGGCGTCGTCTTCCGGAGAGAGCGTTTCCTTACGTGAGTGTACGCGGGAGGTAGCTTCTGCCTGTGCTTCCTCGTGGAAGCGGTTCATAATAAGTGGGGTCATCCCCGTAATGGAGACGATGATAACTGCAGCCATATTCGTGGTATTCCCTTCTACTTAACTACGTTTGACGTGTAGATATTTACACGACGTCTTGTCAACTTGTACGACGATTGCTTGGCATTGCTCAGTTAGCACATGGGGTTGTGTCTCGTTGGACAGTGCGGAGAGTAGTAGTTTCACGAGTGTGAGTGAACTTACATCTGAGGTGCGACTGACAACTGGGAGGGGCAATCGAAGTTTGGACGTTATCCTACCTCCGTTACATGCGACTTTCAACAAGTCGATAACCGTCGTCTCGTCGATCGTGCAAACAGAAGTAGGTCCGCTGTGCCAATCAATATCTGCCGCTGACATATCCGTTAGGATATGTAAGCATAGCGGCGGTTGGTTTGCTTGGATGTGTACTCCGGCGACGGGTACATCATCTAAATAGATGCCAATCGGCTGGTTATCCTGTACTCCACGAGCGAAGCTTTGAATAGCTTCAAGTACGCTCGTTCCAACTGACAGTAGCTTCCGATCCCCCTTCGGATCTGCTACTACCCTCCAAGTATGAGTTGGTCGCACTACTGGTAACTCTGACGTAGGCTGATCTACAATAGGTGTATCTGCTGACATAAGACTCCATATAAGTAGCTAGCCTCGGAAGTACGCAAAAAGACTTCCGAGGCATATACAAGCACAGCAGAATGCAACGATCCAAGTTGCAACTGCGTCTACAAAGAACGCATGCTCTGCACTGTACAGTACAGTGAATGCACTAGCAACTAGTGCTAACAATAGCACTAGAAAGAACGATCCACATCCGATACTGAAGATGAGATGGTTGCTTTTCCACCTGCTTCTACGTTTTCTGTACCTACCGGATAGTATTACTAATAGCGCCACAGAAAGTATCGCCGCAGACGTAACTGCCGCCATTACTCATCCTCTCGCTAGAGATAGCACAACGAAGTAGATGCCTCCAAGCGAGCTACCAGCGATAGCGAGGTATAGTAGTATGTCTTGACACAGGGCTACTGACATTGCTACCTCCTAGTCGAAGCGGTACTCTACGCTTCTACCGATGACTGACATCGCCTCTGACTTCGGTAAGTCATTGGGGTCAGCGGACCACTTCCCATTAATAAGAGCGTAGCTGAAGTGCGCTCCGATACGCGCGAGTTCTACGTCTGGGTTTTTATCTCGCTGCCGTAGTTCGTACTTAATGAGTGCCGCTGCCAAGAAACCGTCATAGGTGCAACCTGAGTTCGCAAAACAGTCCTTTGCGAAACGTAGTTCATCTTTACTACCTCTATAGTAACAGCATACGGCATCGTACAGTAAGTCTGAACCCTCTAGATAGACGTTCAGCCAAGCCCGTATCTTTTGGTCCTCAGTTGCGTTCGGATCTGCTACAATACGTCTACCCTCTTCTTCGGCTGCTTGGGACTCTGAAAGTTCTTCCGCGAAGTATTTCTGCCACTCTTTTAGAGGTAGTAGGTCGCTCTCGTGGAAGAAGTTCCTACTGATGGTGAAAGCGTACTTTAGTAGTCGCTTTTCGTCAGCACTCAACCCGAACGTTGTTGGCGAAATGGAAAGTCGGAGGTCCAGTAGTATGTCCTCAGTTCTCACGTGGCTCCTTTCAGAAGGCGTGCTAACCTTCTACTATATATAAACTAATTATAATATATGGCGCTTGGAAAATCAAGTAGGCATCACTAAGTACGGAACTGCGTAGGGTAGCGAGCCTACAGTGTGGATAGTCCCTACCTCCATACGTTTATTCGAGGGCGTAATCCGTTCTATAGCACACTCGAAGTGGTCTTTATAAGCGCCGACGAATTTCTGAGACTGCCTTCTATGCCACCCGTAGTACAGTACGTACTCCCATTGATGGAGTGTGGGGTACCCGTACGTGTTATCTTTAGTGATGACCCGTATGCACTTCCCAAGTTTATTGAGCAAGCGTTGCAAGCCGTAAGCTAGGTCAATTGACACTGTGCTAACTAGCCACTCACGACCCGCAATACCGTCGGCATGCGAATACGAGGCTAGCAGTTGGTCAATAAACTTAGGAGACGTTCTATACACCCACGGAGGAATGTGTTTGTTAGCCGAAGCGTTGCCGAAGTTCAGTTTCAGCCAGTCAGACATACGCTTACTCCCGAACTTAACCAGTATGCCATTGATGCCCGTGTGCTGCATACGAGGCATACCGATTCTATTGTGCGATGATTCCGTAACGAAGAATGCACGCACGACTAGCAGGTCTGACATGAGTTGTGCGGCGTATTCCTCCTCTGCTCGAGTAAAGTTCCAGTACACCATACCTGTGCTAGGTATAGCATTTCCTACAGCTAAGTACCAGCCAATAACGTTGGCAAGCTCTCGAGTTAGTGCAACACTTCGATAGTCAGTGTTCCAAGACGTGGCTGTCAGACGAGGAACCCAAATAAAATCTTCCGTATCTAGCTCAGCCGCTATACGCCACGTACATTCGACATCTTTAGGCTTACGACTATACACTTGCTGGTCGAGTGACATACACACATCCTGCACACCTGCTGCACGTATAGTAAGCGTCCTATCTACTTCAGTCCGTTCGACCGTTCGAACCTGCTTAAGTTGAGCGTTGGAAACGACCTTGTCTCCAACGCTCAACTGCGCTAACGTTTTCACGCTAGCATCCGTCCACACTAACGTGTTTGTAGCAATCACGAACCAACTCCTCAAAATCTAGCACTACGAGCTGCTTTATAGGCCCTTACTAATCGATCGGAGTTTGTACCTCCTCCTTTAAGCCTACGTTCAGTCTGTTTACAAGAGCAGCGCTCTACTCGACCCTCAAACTGTAGTTGGAGTTTGCCACAATAGTCGCATTGGCACCACCAGTATGCTAGGTCCCAACCTCCACTACCGAAGAAGACGTGAGCGCTACAATAGTCTGTATTTGTACCTTCTTCTGGGAGCCATATGTCACCGAAGCTGATGAATACATCTTTACCTGACCCGTAAGCTAGTCTCTTCGCACGAATGTTTTCCATTCTTGCGGGTTCTACCCCCTTTACTTCCCAATAGCAGTCTTGTTGCGGCAGCCAAAAGTCGGGTAAGTACCATAGAGTTTCCTCTATGTCGTCAGAGTCAGTGAAACTGTAGTCTTTCTGCGAAGCATCGAATGATAGCTTGAAGCCCTCCGGTTCATAGAGGAAAGGTATTTGGGCTGTGTCGAAAAACACAGCCCAACGGGCCTCCTTTCGGGAACGAAATCTGAAACCGTTGTGTGTTGTCTCTATCGATTCTAGCATGTCATACTTCGTCTTTCTGAGGTTTCATAGCGAGTGCCGTCGCTATAGAGTCACATGGCATAAGTTTGCCTAACCTCCCATCGTTTAGTCTACACGTCCAAGCTCCGTACGGTCCACTGTAATATACTATGTTAGGCTTACCTGTTACCCCGTCAACTGTACCCTGTTCTACCACAAAGTCGTCACCCTCATACGAGACCTGTTTGTTATCGTAAAGACGTTCTAGACCGTAGAGCATGTCCTCCCGAATCTGTCTACGTACCTTTTTGACACTAGTCAAGTGAACCTCCTTAAGATCGAGTATACCAGTCGTATATAGTCCTATCTCCACGTTTGGGCCTTTCGTATGGGTAGTTCGGCGCTCTCCAATGAGGAGCGAAAGTTATGGTAAGAGTTTCTGTACCGTGAATATGATACTGAAAGACGTGCCAGCTATCTTCCCACTGATCGTTGTATATACCCGTGTCAGGGTCGAATGATGCTTCGTTACCCTCTTCGAGTTGGCTCTGAGTACTGAAAGCTTGGAGGATCGTTTCAAAGAGTATCTCTTCTCCGTGCCAGAAAGTCATTACGACATCGTTTCTTGTGAGACTGTCTGCAATCCACTGACAAATGTTCTTTTTGACCCAGTCTAGTCTGCGACGACTCTCGCAGTTTACTACTACTGCGAAGGCCCTCCATTGGATGTTCGCATGTTCATATCCCTTTCCGTCGTTGGAAAAGATTAGCGATGGTACTTGAACGTACAACATATCCGTATCCTTATCCCTAAAGTTTAGGGGCATTGTTGAGTCCTTTCTACTATTGTTGAGGCATATTCCATAGTGGGAATATGCATGCTTTGCGGTCGATCTTGTTTGCTTTGTCTGCCATTCGAACGGTCATCCAAGTCCCCTCTCGACTTAGTGTACCGCCAGGCCAACGTTCGGGGGTGCATGGAAAGGCGATGAGCGAGTCAGCAGCGTCAACCATAGCTTGGTTACGTAGCCTGTACGGCTCAGGACCGTCACCCACTTCTGTGTGCTCCGTACAGTGTAGGTTCCAGTAAGGGTCTACTTTCGATCGGTTAGCAGGTAGGAAAGTGTGTACGTAGAAGCCGGCCCCGTGCGCTATTTCAGCGACGATAGCGTCTACGCCAACACAGGCTCCAGTAATGACCCGAACTTCTACGCCAGGCGGGAGTTTAGATTGGAATTTAGTTAAGATCTCCGTAGTGATCTCCCTTACACTCGCTTCTTGATATGGTAGTAGCGAAGCCCCACCGGAGAACGCAATTTTCCACTCTGCCATGTTTACTCACTCACACCTTCTGTTGATGCGAGCGACCGGTCGAGTAGACTCTTACCCTCGAGGTTAAAGCGCCGACCGGCCCAAGCGTCTTTGTTATACGTTGTCATCAACGGCAGGTGATACAACGCCACGACGGCTTTATAGAACGTGTTCTTGCCTAGTGTCGTAACGATGTCATGATTGTTCTCTGTTGCCCACTGTATAAACGCTCTCCAACCATCCTGTCGGATGATGGTGTCACTCCGACGTTTACTATGCTCCTCCGGATTACGTCGATACCGAACAGTACAACTCTCCATAAACTCCTTTACACGCTGCTCTAACTCTGAAGCTGGTGTATCTGTCTCTAACGGAGCTCCGATGTCGTCTTGATACACGGCTCTCTCCAAACGCGCTAAGCGGTCCTCAACTGACTCCCTAAATTCTCGTGCATTCACTGTCTTTGTTGACCTTTCTCGATATAAATGACTTTCTACCTCTAATAATATTATATATGAATTAATAACCAAAAAACAAGTGGGCACCTAGTTTATAAACTAGGTGCCCACTTGAATTACGCTAGCACAGTTGCCTGTCTGTCTTCAACCGGTACTGAACATAGCGGGACTCGTTTCGTTTTGGGTAAGCCTGTTTCGCTGTCAGTGTACGTGTACAACACGTACTGGAAACAGTCACTGGAAATCTCGTGGTGTGCAGTTTTAGTATGGTGGTGTACTAGTTCGTGCTCCACTTCTATGTCGACTGCGTCACCCCAATTCTTACCGACTTTAGTCTCAACCCTAAAGTCAACTGGCGACTTTAGTTTCTGTGTGACTCCTTCCATGATCGACTTCATAAGAGCAATACCTTCATGCATATGCTCCTCTTTTAGTTGCATCATGATAGCGTCGTGTACAATGAAGAGCACGTAACCCCAACCTCTAGCAACTAGCTCTTTCTGTAGGTCTATACAGGCCCCTAAGCAAATGTCACTTGCACCTCCCTGAATAGGCGAGTTCCAACTCTGACGTTCAATTTGGGACCGATTGTCTCTAGTGATGAACGGATACTTCGCTCGTCTACCGCTAGGCATCTCTTGCCAACCACGTTCGAGTGCGTACTTTGTTTGTTGTTGCAAGAATCTGTACAAGCCATTATACTTAGCGAAGAACTTACGTAAGTACTCCTCAGCCTGTTCGAGAGAGACGTGCATACCATCATCATCAAACGCTAGCGAGTGAGCCGAACGTCCGTACAAAATGCCGAAGGTACAGAATTTTGCCATAAAGCGTGCGTGCTTCAGCATTAGTGAAGCTACTTCCTCCGGATCGGTTCGCTTATCTCGCTCCTGCTCGATGCGCTTCTCCGTCATGATAACTTCTTCACGCATGATCTGTTCGAGCGCCGATAGACTACGTTTGTTCGCTCGGATCTTCGCTAGTAGCTCTGCGAACGCTTCTTCAGCAAAGGCTTGGTGGATATCGCCAGCTACGTCCTGTGCTAAAGTCGGATCGTGGAATGCTGGATTGACGTGAGCGTTACAGTACCACGCAATGACAGTGAACTCAAGTCCGCTATAGTCACTTTCGACAAAAACGTATCCCTTTGGAACGGTAAACATACGTTTGATGAGTCCATCCCTTGGGATGTTCTGACTATTAGGATTAGAACTCGACAATCGTCCTGTACGAGTTGCATGAATGTTAAATCGTGGGTGACACCGGTCATACGGATCTAATCTAGCTAGCATCCCTTTGATGAAGATGCCATATAGCCGGTTCACGTTCTTGTATTCCATTATGAGTGGAATAATGAGGTGAGCATGCTTGTATCGTTCTAGTTGATCTTTGTCAGTGACTTCTTTACCTTCAACTGGCGGTAAGCCTAAGTGGTCGTAGAGAATGTGTCGTAAGTGTAAAGCAGAGCGTACGTTGAACTCGTTCGCTAGGTGTTCAACGGCTTCTTCACCCCTAAGCACAACGTCATAGTACCTCTTAACTACCCTAGTTATGTACTCGTATTCGTACAGCTGTCTCACTCCGTCCGGTACAGGAGTGTCCGGCACCCAAGCCTTAGCTGACTTGTCATATCGCTTACGTGCTTTCCACCGGACTTCTGTACCTACGAGCTTACGTTTACGCTCGGTTACTTCTTCGTCTCTCGACTTACGTAACGTAATCTCTTGACCGTCTCGTCTGAAGAATTCTTTAGTGGCCTCTCGGATCTTCTCGTTAGAGACCCGCATCTGCTCTTCCATCTTGTCTCTCAGTTCCTCCACGTACTTACGGTCGATGAGGATACCGTGAGACTCAATGTCCGCTAGCATGTTAGCCGCGGGTATGAGCAGATTGTAGTGGCACTCAAGTGGAGTTGGGTAACCTTCAGCGGAGGGATCTTCCTTTTCTAACAGCTCTGTTAGTCTCCTAAAGAGCCGTAACGTGTACACCAAGTCGAAGCTCATATACCTCTGTCGGACATCTGCCGGTATGAGTTCGAAGCTCGCTTCTTTATTCGGAAGGTACGCATGAATGTCATCTTCCCAAGCTGGTGCTTGACAGTGTTTGCGGCTTAATGGCTTTAGGCCGTGTGTCGTTCCAACCCCCTGCACTTCATCTCCTTCTCCACCGCCTCTACCTCTTGGATCATAGAGTGAAGACATCAACATCGTGTCCGCACCAATCCAAGCCTGTTTAGCTCCCAACTTGTAGCGCAACCACGCAATGTCGAACATCCCGTTGTGGTATACAAACCGCACACTCTTCTTTTCCAGGAAGCGTATCAGTACTACCTTCACTTGACTGTCGTTGAAGATGTGGTGAGGTAAGATGTACGCCTTTCCATCCTCCCAAGAGAAGCCGATCTCGAGAATGAAGTTAGTTGGCTGTGCTAACTCCAAGTTGGTCGTTTCGATGTCACAAGCGACATCACCTTCGACGTGATCAAGCAAGTGTAGCAATCGCTTAATCGCCATATCGATGGAGTCTTCTACGATATACTTCGGCGGCTGAAATTGGATAGGCCCTTTAGGCGTATCCAGAATGCTCGGTATCTGACTCATGACGTAGTCAAGGTCAGGAAAGTCATTCGGAGTCCTCAATATGTACGCTGGGTGCCACGTATACGTAATGAAGCACTGAAACTCAGCACTCCACTCAATCTTACCGTGCATGGCGTTCATACTCTGGTGCTTGCCAGTTACAGCCTTGATCGCACTACTACCCAACACTACAATCAAGTGTCGGTTAGGAAGAGATTTGATCTCCGCCTTCAAACGCTCGTTGCAAGCCACGATTTCTGCAGCTGACGGTGTACGATTGTCTTCTGGTCGACACAGACAAGCGTTCGTAAGGTAGACGTCATCTCTTTGCAGGTAACTTCCATCTGACAGCTGTACCCTTTGGAGCACAGCTGTCAAGAGCCTACCGGACTCTCCTACAAACGGGATACCCTGGATATGTTCATTACGGCCGGCTGCTTCCCCTACGAATATAACTCTAGCTCCACTATTTCCGTAACCCATTACTGGTTTGAAGTCATTCTGATTGCATAGACCACAAGTTGAGCACTTGCATAGTGCTAGCAGACTTCTGTCTGCTGAACCCACCCATGAAGTTTCTACTACCATTGATACCCCCTACTCTCAGTACGTTTAGCGTGGCAGTTTACGCAGACTACTTCGCACTTAGCGATTTCGTCGACTGTAGCCTCCCAGTTTTGGTATCGTTGTCGATTAGTATACTTACGTCTGCTAACTTCTCTCCGAAGACGTGATCGAACTCCAAACAGTCTACATCTTGTAAACCGCAGTCTATACACCCCCACAGTTGGAGATAGCGCCTAAACACATCTCTCCTAGCGTTCGCTGCTTTCGAGAGATGTTTACTAGGTCCGTACTTTGTAGTACCTTTAGTTAGGAAGTGTCTTTTGACGTGACAGTTCCCACATCGCACTACACATTTTTGAAGTTCCTTTTCTACGCTTGGCCACCCGTACGTTCGTAAGTGGGTGATATCCATACGTTTTTCACCGGTTACATGATCGAAGTGTAGACATATAGGATTAGTCTCTCCACAATCGATGCACGGGTGTTCTAGTCTGTATTCGAGTAACTTCTGTCGAACTTTTGCTTCTCCTCTTCTACCGGATTCTCTTTCACGTTCGCGCTGACCTTCTGTCATATTCGCACGCCACTGTTTGTATTGGTGGTTAATCTTCTCTCTATTTTTCTCTCGCCACAGCCTCTCGTACTCACGTTGACAGGTTACGCATAGAGACTGGCCCTTCTGCCTTTCGGGAGCGCTACACTTCGTACAAGGTTTAGAGAACATGATCACCTCTATATCTAGAAATGACCCTTGCGTTGGGGTTGCCGTACCCATGTACGGGTTTGAAGTCGTTTTGGTCGCAGAGTCCGCAAGTGGAGCACTTCGCCAGCATAAGCAGCGAGTGCCTTTGTGAAGTGTCTGCAGTAACAGTCATCGGTGTTCACCTTTCTGTCTGCACTTCTGGGGTGCAATATGCAGTTGTATGTGAGGGTCTTAGTTCAAGTACGGACGTCTCGTAGAAGTAAGCTTCCGTTTAGCCCGTTCGATAGCTGGTTCTAGTAGCTCGATAGCTACGTGGATGCCCTCAACTAAGTCTGCGAGTGGGCCTTGGTAGGCTAGTACGCAATCTTCACACCACCAGCCTCTCTTCGTATTCCACTTTGCATCCCCTGCACCGCACTTTACACATCTATGCATATAACCTCCAAGGTCTGTTCGCATAAGAAGTAGTATTTACTTCTTATTATATATTATAAATGTTCGACATGGTGTTTTACAAGAGCACAAAAATGGGTGCCCACTAATACATATTTAACCGTTTTGCTTTCGAGAATTACAACTGCGATGGGCGAGTTGTACGTTATCTGGACCGTGTAAGCCACCTTCCGACAGGGGTACGATGTGGTCGATAGAGGCTTCTGACCGGTTGACTGGCTCCCCACATAAAGCACAGACTCCTTTGTCTCTAGCGTACAGTACGTCCAATGAGACCGGAGCTACGTACTGACCTCTCAGACGTGCCTGGTACGCAGACGTACTAGCTTGCGTGCTCGCCCTATGCTTTAAGCGAGACCTCTTGTCAATCGCCCGTATATGCTCTCGCTGTGTCTCCCGACGCATAGCAGCCTGTGCTACTAACAGCTCTCGGTGGTCTCGATAGTACTGCTTCTGGTACTCTGACGCTCTCTCATACTGCTCGCTAGTCTGCTTCGCACGGCTGATTGCGGCTCTAGCATTGATGCAAGCCTTACACTTAGCGTTGAGACCATCCTTAGTCGACTTGTCTTTACCAAACTCATGTAGCGACAGCCATTTTTGACATCCGCAACAATACTTAGTCGTCATAGGCAGCTCCTAATGGATAACAAGCATGCAACCAGCAATCGACTGCTCCCAACTAGCAGTAGGGAGCAACGACGTAAGATACCTAGCAGTCTCAAGTACAGTCGGAGTGGGATACCCAAACGTCACTACGATTGTAGCTTCCGTACGATCCTTTAGTCGACGTAGCCTCTCACCAAACCAAGCTAACCAAAGTGTCAGGTCGGTTGAGATAGTAGAGGGCCAGTACGAAGGTGACCGAACTGACGCTGATTCCGACTGCACTAGGATACTGTCGATAGCTGACATACAGAAGTAGTGATGAGAGCGTTCATATAGTGAGGTCTCCCAAGGATACACCGGATCAATGTGTACGAGTGTGTTTGGGTATATAGAGTCTCTGAAGTCTGACAGTAGGTCATCAAATAGGCTGTGCTGGAACAGGTTATGCTCGAGGTGGTGATCCAAACTGTCTGAGAACATCTTCGTACGCCAGGTGCTCCTAGCTATCGAGTGAAAGGCTTCTTCCGGTGTAAGTTCCCTAGTCGATCTACCGTCTGGCATTAAGTTCGACCAGCGTACACCCCGATTGGAGCACAGTTGTAGTAGCGTTCTGCCAATCGAACTCATCAATAGAGGCCAGTAGTTCTTGCAGATGAGTAAGGTGTCTAGGTACTTAGCAGTCTCGAGCGAAAGGTGTGGAGCTAACTGTGTCGTATGTCTGGCAACTAGTACGCCTTCTTGTGCTACGTTGGTGGTACTAGGTGTAATAGGAGAACACCAACGTTCGAACCACTCGTTGGTAGGCAGGTCATAGGATAGTTGAGGTAGCGTATCTCGGTTGAGTACGTCGTCTAGCGAGAGTATCGTGTACACCGAACGGTCGTATGCCGCAACCTTAAGTCCTTTACTCGCAGCCTCGTATGCAACTCCACCGTTTCCAGCAGAGAGCGTTATAAACTGTGTGTGCTGTTCGACTAGGGGCCAGAACTTAGTATGTAGGGTCTTACAAGAGGGGGATTGGTAGTATGATGTGATGTAGGGTAGAGACCCTACCGTAGAGGGTACTCTAACGATTTGACTGAATGGCTTTAACACGACAGTGCATCTCCTCTATAGAATGTCTGTGGGCGAGTCGAGTATCTCAGCCATAGCTATTCGCTTCGGTATGGGATAACCGGCTACGAATTGTGGCGACCTGCTAATAAAGTCGTTGCTTACAAAGTTTCTACAGTCTAAGTTATAGCCCGTACGAGACGAGACTCTCTTGATCTGAGAGATACGAGCGTACTGTGCTCTACCGCGTACAGTGTTCATCATAATGTACTGTCGGGGCTTCAGCTGGTCTAGGGGTATCCAACCTATGTCCGGAGTGATGAACTCTTGATCGTCGCTGCAGATAAGTGACAGATTTCCTACCTGTATTTCCACACAGGGTTGGAGTACAGGGTCGTACACGACCCTGTTTAGCTTCTCCCAGCTTACTAGGGGCATAAGCAGCCGTAAGTACTTCTTATCATACTGAGCGTTTGGAGCGGGAGGAGGTTCTCCGACGAGGGATTTGAACACTTGAACAGACCAACTCACTATGTCACTATCCTGCAGTCCACTGTATATGGTTGCTATCGGTAGCACGTGTTCGTGCCATCCTTTTTCCGGACCCAAATGAGTCTTCGAGTGTTTATGCTTCACTACGAGCTTAGCGTGACTGTCTATCATACAAATATGTAAGCGTTCAACTTTGAACGCTTACAGCCTCCTCGACTGATTGAGCTTTTGGTCGGAAGAAGTTGATCAAACTCGTTTCCTCGACGTAAGGAGTACCATCTGGCCTTCTCAGTGCGAGAGCCCGCTTACGCTGGCTCTCGTTGAGGTCGTAATGTGGGAAGTAGGGTCGGTCTCTAAAGTACTGACGTACCCTTAGTAGTCCTGCTACTTCATGCAACTCCAACAAGCCTTCTGGAGTGTTTAGCTCGCTCGACCACATGTTACAGCTTTTAGTTGGTGGTTTTCCTCCGCCTGCTGTACTACGGTTGATGAGGAAGTCGACGTAGATCATGCAGTAGCAACCTTTCTCGCGCCTGCAGGTACTTTGACACCGGCATCTGCAATCGACTTGCGAATAGCGGCTTCTTGTGAGTTAGCCATTCGCAGAATTTCAGTTTTGGTGACGCTGAACCCGCTCGTTCTTGTTCGTCTGGATAGATACTCCCTAACGAAGTATTCTAGGTATCGCTTCGATTTCGAGCGGTTACCTAGATACTTACCTGTCCCATAGGCTTTATCGTAACAGGTAAACTTCTGTCCGGTCTTAACGTTCGAGACGACCTGTTCGGTCTCCTCAAACAAGTGCGCTAGTATCATCATACCTAGCAGGGTCGTACCGTCGGATATCATACCGTCTGAGGTTCTGCCCCAGTCGATACCGATTCTAGAGTTCGGCGGTAGCTCCACTTTCGTAGGGTTACCACCATTGACTGCTGCCAGCAACACTTTTACTGGATTTACCATTCCCTTTGCTGGCGGCCTGATTTCGACTGTGTACGTAACTGTGCTTTCCACTAAGGGCGCTCCTTTCGGGCTAGATTATTACGGTCGTCTGAATCCATTCCCCATACCCCTACACTCACCAGTTTCGTCTGCGATCCACGTAACACCGTCATGGACCACGGCATCGAGTCTGCCAACTCTCTTTCCATCCGACTTACTCTCAATCTCGATGTCGAACGGAGTATCTTTTTGGGAGTGAGTGATATCGAAGTAGATTGCATCCTCTCGTACCCTATCACTCGACCACTGAGGCTCCGCACCAGCTACACGTTCCGTACTAACTGGGGTGCGGTTGTCTCCCTGACCTGCGTGTACCTTTACTCTATGGTTCGGATCCACACCGGATACTCTGTACTTGTTACAAGTATCAGTTTGTGGGTCACTTTCTCTGTCGTATGCATAGTCCAAGTCTAAATCTGACACTGCTGACTGCTCCTTTACTACTGGACGCTCGAGGGATTATCCCTCGATTTGTTTTTGTGATATACATTATTTATATTATAATTGTTCCAGTCGGTTGAAATCAAGAGGTACGTATCGCAGCGTTCGAGTGTAGGTGGTGCCCGTAACTACTGATTTTCCGTTCCTTAACATACTTTCGTAGTGCAGACGCGTTCTTAACCAAGCTCAGCAGGCTTGTGTCTCTCTTACGTTCTAGTACAGTTGGTGTTTGTAGTACGCCCATTTCGGTATACGACCTATCCGACTGTGCTAACTGATACAACATGTCTACATACACTAAGCGAGAGTCAGTGACAGTCAGTTCATAGTCCGTAAAGAAGTCAGTTCTAAATAGTTTGAATTCGCAGTCGACGTCTCTTACGTTAAGTCCGAACGTCCGACTGACTAACGTACTCCAACTCCACGTACAGAATCTCTCGAAACGACTGCCAGTCTCGCCGAAGGGGTAACCGAAAACCGCGTCGTACTCACACATATACGGAAGGAAGAACGCTAGATCCTGTATGTCGAACTGGTCGTCTGAAGAGGTAATGAATGTCAGTTCCTTACACGCTAGTTTGAGTCCGGTCGCTAAAGCTGTAGAGTATCCTCGAGGTTTGGCGTAATTCACTACCCTAACTCGCGGGGTCATGATAGATATAGCCTCTAACAGCACACCTGTATGATCGGCACTACCGTCGTTGACTACGATGACTTCGAAGTCATCGACCATGTACGTTAGGGACTCGTACATTTGATGTACAGTATGCTGAATATAATCCGCATTGTCCTGTGCTACCATTACGACTGACAACGTGTAGTGTTGTCTACGTATAGACGCTCGAGAAGGTTTCATGATGCACTCATATACAGGCTTCTTACCCATCCATTGTTTAAGTAGCACAGTGGACAGGATGAACGTCCCTATAACCGCAATTAGTTTCATAGTAGTAGTGGGTAATAAGTCTCCCACTAGCATAATACTAGCGAACTGGCTTAGTACAGCTAACATCGTGTCCACCAAAGACTCGAAAGTGAGTATAGATAGACATTTACCGAACTCCTCTGCTGTTAGCATACGGTATCTCCCCAATACCCACAATCGATACCCTACCATGCCGCATATCGAAGCGATAGCTGACACCAGCGTATTCCACACTACTAGCTGACTCAGACTCTGTAAGGGGTATATCCATAATGCGACATCTAATAATGCTGCATTCAACAACATGCTAGCACATGCCACGACTACCCACCGTACTATAGCATCGTACTTAGTATATAGTTTGCGTGACCGTCTCTTCTTGACGGTTGCTGTATACGGACTCAATCCGTATGCCTCCTTTTTTTTGGTTGTTACAGCCTATCTCCCTTTTGCAAATTACATCTCCTACAAAGAAGTTGTATATTATCTACCGTATTCGACCCTCCCTTACTCCGAGGTATGATGTGGTCATACTCGATGTAGTCCCCACTGTAGCCGCATTGTTGACAGCATCCCTTATCTCGTTTATACACATCAGACTTTACGTGATTAGGTACGTCTCCGTATGTGCCTAACTCTCTACGAATGATTAGTTGTCTCTTCCAAATACGTACAAGAGTGTCGATGTAGATACAAGCCTTAAACGGGTCTCTTACGTAGTAATCCCCTCCACCGGAACTGGCAGATACGGAGATTCTTAAAACCCTCTTGACTACCAACTGTTCTGTAACACCTCGTAGAGGTCTGGGATGGGTGTATACTCGTACGGACTCCTCCTTCACTTGGCTTATATTACCCCAATTGATATGTACTCCACCTACGCCAGATATGGGGTGGAAGTAGCACTTCTTGTTAGTACCTACCAATATACCCTCGACGGGTCTTAGCTGTTTATTATAGTACGTAGTCTCGAACGAGAAGTAGGCGTACTCATCTGAGTCTAGATGCCTATCTATACGAATGGTTGGTACATTACCCCACTGCACTTCCGAAAGTTCTCTAAAGTATCTCATCTTTTCTATGACAGGGATGCCTTCATACTCAGGCATATGTATACTTTGGAAGTGTTGATACATTTGGGTCTCCAACTCTAAGGATACACCTCCTCTAGAAAAGTCCCTCTCGATCGCAGACAGCCACCTATAACGTTCGTTCTGAAAGTATTCACCACATTCACTGCATATGGTCTGTCTCACAAGTCTGTTCCATAGAGAAAGTCCTTTTCCACAATTTATACACACCGCCATAGTGAACCCTTTTTCTTTGTTTGTCATTGTACACCGGTTCGTTTCCACTTCTGCCACTGTACGTCGCGTTTGCGGATTAGATTCCATATACTCCGGATAAGTGCGTACACCTCGACGTAGGTGGTGACGTAGAATAGTAGCCACCCTATAGGTGCTAGCAGTAGAGTGCTGATGTTGAACTCTCCACTGTCGTGTGCTTGTACGCCGAACATGAGAGAGACTACAAATACACCACTCAGAAATGCCGAGAAGTCACCCGATAGGAGTGCGAATACGTATAGCATAGTGATAAATAGTAACTCAAGTCCGAGTTGCACCTCCCCAAATATCGCTAGCGGTAGTATCACCCAGCACAGCAACTTGTTATGCCTACGCTCAGTCGAGAAGAACAAGTTGCGATGCTGCATAAACGTTTGGAACCGACCGTACTTCCAACGGTAGCGTTGCTTCTTCAAGCCTGTGAGTGTAGACGCTCCCTCAGTTAGTACGAGTGCTCCAGGACAGTAAACGATTTTCCAACCTTGTTCCTGTATTCGGACGGATAGCTCAATGTCTTCCGTAATGTTCTTGGTATTATACCCACCAATCACTTGAAACACTTCCCGCCGGAATGCACCAGCCGCTCCACCGATAATATAGATGGTGTTGAGCAAGCTGTCCGCTTTCTTAAAGTAGAATCCGAAGATATATTCTAGGTACTGGATTGTACCCACGAGTGACTTTGTATTGCCTACCCTCACGTTACCGACGGCAGCCATAACTTTAGGGTTACGGAATGCGTTCACGAACTCCTCAATACAGCGGGCGTGAACGTGACAGTCAGCGTCAATGGACAGTAGTATAGCTCCGTGAGACAGTTGGATCGCTGTGTTTAGTGCGCTTCCCTTGCCTCCGTTTGGTTGGTAGTGGTAGAGTATACGTATGCGCTTGTACTCGGGTACGTCAGTCATCTGCTCGTTATACTTACTGACGAAGTTGAGCATCATTGCGTGCGAGCCATCTGTGCTACCATCGTTCACAATGACGAGCTCCACATGTCTGTAGGTGGAGTCTAGTAGCGTCTTGACCGTACCTAGTAGACCTACCTCTTCGTTCCAGGCAGGTATCATCACTGACACTAACGGGTAGTAGTCCGCCATAAGCGTAGTAACGACTCTGCGACTCTCTATTACGTCGTAGAATGGAGCTACTACCATATAGAAGAAGTATTTCGCTAGTAGTATAGACGCAAAGAAGACTATAACGTGTCTCATCGTATCGAGAAACGGCGTATCGAATGGATGCGGTTGTATAAACCTAGTTGAAGCTGCTATAGCAGCCGTAACCATCCACAATGCACTATACGTAATACTTTTATAAACAGATCTCACGTTAGCTTCCGCTTAATGGCTCTTAAGTAGGTAGTGGTATCCTCGTTTGGTATAACCTTTGGGAAAGAGATTTTCCGACCGCGTGCCAGCTTAGAGATCGAGACTGCTTTCATACTTAGTGTCGTAGCCATCTCTACAACCTGCCGTCTAGTCGGCCGTATACGTAGGGTTCCGCTAACGAAGTTAGCCCATACTATCATAACTGCTATCCACAGCACGACTCGAAAGGTCCACGTTTCGATGTTCCAGTAAACTATACTATCTATGTCGAACGCAACCACGCTATACGTCAGCAGATATAGCACAGTGATCATGCTATACCCCTTCCTACGCCTCTTAGCGTACGGGTCGCTTACACACTGTGCCATCGATAACGCTTCCGGTAGAGTCATCTGTCCAACCTGTTTAGCTGGTAATGTAAATGGTGGAGGTATTACATAGTCCTCGTAATACGTTGATGGCACTAGTGACTACCTCCAATATACTTTCCAGTCGAGTCGAAGTTAGCTGCGTACCAACTCGGTAGTTCGGCTTCCATCCACTTCAGTAGAGAAGAGAGTGCTGGAGACACGTCACTCGTAACTGTTGGTGTGGACACCGGTGTAGGTGGAGGAGTAACCGTTGGCCACTTGTTTCCTCCACCTAAGTGGAAGATGGCAATGTTGTTGATACCCGTACCAGAGTTTAGCACAGCGGTCACTTTCTGGTTCAACGTTTCGCTGTCCGTATAGTAGTAGACCTCGCCCCCTACAGACCAAGTCATCTCACCAGAAGAAGCATCCCTTGAAGCTGTATTAAAACCGTAGTAGGCTTTTGACTGGCTGTATGTATCTCGATTAGCGGCGTACTTATTTCTCACTCCGTGGTACCCGTAAGAGTTGAGTATGATAGTGATCCTACTAGGATCAGTGATTTGAGACCTAGTCCACTTACAAATGTTGGTGATCCAGTCTATAGGCGCTATCGGATTACCTGCACCCTGGTCGTATTCGTAGTCGTACGCCATCACGCGTAACTCTACTTGAACCCCGTCGAAGTCTTTATATGACCAGTGAGGATAGTAGCTCTGATAGGTTTGGTCGGATATCGCTGGGCAGTCGATAGCTAGTAAGTGCCCTGTGCTATGCAACTCAGTACTAAGACGTTTGACGAACGCTACATAACTGGCATACTGAGAGGAAGTCCAAGAACCGAAGTCCTCAAAGTCCAACTCAACTCCGGTAAACCCTATCTTCGAGAGAAATGCTTGTACCGTACTGATAAAGGTGTTTGTAAGCTGAGTATCGCTTATGAGTACTTGAAACCCACCACTATCCCCACTGACAGTTACGAACTGCCTGTTGCTGTGTGCTTTGACAGAAGCTACATTCGAGTCGTTATACGCGTTACACCCACTAGTCAGGGTTACAAGTGCTCCACCAGAATCAACATGTAGATACTCGACGTTAAGAGTATTGATAACCCTTCCGTCGGAGTACTGACTAGGTGCGTCGCAAACTGCGTCGTCCGGAAATACATAGCCACCCATAGTATTAAGAGTCATATGATGTTTTACCTCCGTAGGTTTGAGTAGTAAGTTCCATAATAGTAGCGACATCACCACTATGAACAGCACCATCACTACTATGAGACTAATACCTAAAAGTCGTACCCTCCTTTTTTCGCTCAAACACAAGCTCCGTTCTAGTCGTGCGAGGTACTCTGTATATCGAATAAAGCGTCGCACATAGCTTGAGCTACGATAGTGTGAAATGGATACTCGTGGCTCTCAGACATCCACGAGTCATCTGGTATATCTTCTCGCTCGAGTCTCTTACAAACTGCCTGTGACAGAAACTCAGCCGCGATTTGCCTACCAATAAGTAGGAAAGCTATGCGAAGGGTTGATTTTACATCCATATAAAGTTACCTTTTGAGTTATTTGTGGTGAAGTAGGAGGAAGAGTATGACAGTGATAAGTACTATGTTAATAAGTAATAGCCCGGACACGAAAACAAGTACCATAATCCACACCTTGTAGCTGCAGACGACCGGTACTTGTTCGTCGTACTCTCGTACTGCTTCTTCGCACGAGAGTACAATCGCTGTCTTAGTATCGTAAAACGTCACAAGCACCCTCTCACGTGTGCTTGTCACCGTGATTTGCACTACGTCGTACGACCGCACGGGACTGAACTGCTGATTTCCTACAAGACCACTTATAGTTATATTATATGTGACGCTCTACGATATTACAAGAGGGCCTCTCCTGTCACTGAACAGGGTATACGAAGGTCACCCACATAGTAGCTTTTGCATCCGCAAGTCGAGCGATAGTTACTATAAAGCGGAACCACGTAACGGTCCACCACTCGAAGTCTACAGCTTTTTCTCCGTATACGTTGCGGACCTCCTGCATTTGATGTGGAGGTATATCAGTGAGGGTTATTTGAATAGCGACAGCTTCTCCATTTAAGTTGGCTAATGGGTATCGCAGACGTACTAGCACAGCGGCTAGTGCTTTAAGTGACTCTGCTGTCACTGGGGGGATTGTCGACAACATTAACACCCTTTCTCGGTTATAGTGTCGGATTCCGGATAGTTCCAAACCACTCAGAAAACGGCTGTTGGGCGCTAATTTGGGTAGCTACTTCTTCGACAAGTAGCAGATGACGACCGTATCTAGTTCTCAACCAACTATATAGGTCGTCAGGTTGTGGAAAGTTAGAGCTTTGCGTGTTGAGTATGAAGAATCCGGCGCCTCTTGCAAAGGATTCTTCAATCCAACTAGTCACCTCCTTGTAGATAGTATCAAGGCTCCTATTGTCACTCCAGTTGGAAGTCTTGACCGGACATTGCATAAGTATGGAGTTCAGGTCAGCGGTAAACTGACTATACGCGGACCAGTCGTCTGTGGACATCCACGGCCACAGAGGGTTTGCATACACGACTGCACCCGTATAGATGTCGAAGGTTCGTATAGCCTGTAGAACGCTAGTCTCCGATATTTGATGTAGCCTTCTCGTGGGAGTCTTTGCAAACTCTTCCGCTGCCAGTCGTAGAGACCAAGCTCGTCTACAAATCGGCTCCCATAGTTTGTGTGGCCTCCTCCCTTGTATAAGCTTGCCCTGTTTAGACAGTCTACTCCAACTCACTTCTCGCCAAGTATACGTACGCAGTATAGCGTACCCCACACAAGCTCTCATAAGTGAAGTAGGGTATCGTTGCAGTAGAGTGTCTAAGTACACAGCTGTCTTTCGTAGCATGTGAGGCCTAGACTTCGCAGGAGAGTACACGAACCGGTCCGTAATGTAGCCGGGTTCGTAATTGAGGTTGTCTGGATGGACGTTAGCACAGAAGCGTTCGAACCAGTCGTCTCTAGGCACGTTCAAGTCGGTAGTACACTGCAAAACCGACTTTAAGGACTCGATAGCGAAGATGTTCTGGTCATTGCTTGCAGTAGGTTGAGAAGCAAGTGCACGAGAGAAGACCATCGACCCACTATTGACAGCTACGTCAACGAACTGGGGAGATGACGTAATTACGTCCATAGTCGACTTAGGAAATACTGTAGGCCTCTGAGTACGCCACATGGGTGTGGCGTACTCAACTGCTTCCTGCAACTTGGGTCTCCTAGTCACGAACGGACTAAATGTGTACCTCACTGTGCTAAAAACCTCGTATACGCTTGAATACTTATACAATATATTATAGTGTACTATACTCAAGTATACAAGAGGTTACCTGAGCCAAGGACCCAAGTTGTCTGTCGTCGAGGAAGGTTGCTGTCCAGTCTTGATAACTACTTCATGCATTCTGCGAGCCTTCGCACTGTGGGGACATTCATTGCAGGTGGCGTACAATCTACACTCACAGGCGAGTCCCGAAGAGTTCCAGTGAATGTTATACCACTTACCGAAGGTGCTCTGTACTTGATACCTACCCGGTGATACTACGCGTGCTTGTAGGTTAGTTCCCTGCCGATCTTGCGTATACGCCTCCTTTAGCAAACTAGCAAACTCCTGCTGCTCCCTCTCCAACTTATCGTTACGTTTCAGCAGAGCCTCGTAACGTTGTTGTTCTTCGTTAACGTCTTGGAGTAGCCCTTCTATACGACCTTCTAATAAGTATGAAGATGCGTTGTAGAGCCAAAGATCAGCTACCAATAGCAGTACGACTAACCCAGCTAGTAACGTCGTGGCGAACGTGTACTGCTTGCCGAAGGCCTCGCCAACCCCAATAGCTGCGAGTACTAAACCCCCTACCGTAACCCAAGGGCGAACAGTTTGAGGTCTCAGTTTCGTTCGCCAATTGTTAGGCATGCCTGAACTATCCAACTTACGCATGAGCGTATTCCTTTCTATGAAAGGTGCTCGTATCAGCGCAATGCGGGTACCTTTCGATATGATCCACCAACACATCGATAGTGGATCCACCCGGTATGATCTACTCGACCTCTCTTTAGCACGTTCCACACTTGAAAATATGCGAGAGCCCACCGATTCGATATGATCCACTATTGTTTGGAATAGTGGATCATATCGAAAGACGTACCTTTCTCCCCTTTCGGAAGACTCTCGCAACTAAACAACAACAGACCTAGTCAAACGATCGGATCCACTAACGAACTATGGCTGGATCCGATCGTTTGGAGTAGGGAACGCACCCACTCCAAAACTCGTCCTCAGACAGATGCTCGAACACTGGATCCACTGTCCCGTTCATCTTAAACGCCGTCTTACGTAAGAAGCAAGGACCGCAGTTGTTACAGTGGTGCTCTCCGTACTCATAGCACGAGTACGAATGCTCCATCGGCGCACCATTTTTCAGGCCCAATGCTACGATTTCGTGCTTCATCAGGTTGACGAGAGGTGCCTCCAGTCGTACGTAGTGGTGTAGATTGAGTGCATACGGTAGTACTGCATCCAACTTACGTATGAATGGGAGAGTATTATCTGCATAACTTCCGGCCTCTTCTAAATTTGCTCCTAACACAATACACTCAAAGTCGTGCACTTCGGCTATAGCTGCAGCCATAGCTAGAAAGACAGTGTTTCTTGCGGGACACCACTCCCAAGCTAGTTCTGCTCCTGCTATTCCACCACCTTCTCGGTTGATCTCTCCGTGTGTGTTAGTGAGTCTAGACCCACCTACCTTGGTGAAGAAGTCTGTCTCCCAGAATAGGTAGGGTACGTTCATGGCAGCTGCTATCTTACGTACAGCCTCTACCTCACCCTCCTGTGCCCTGCACTTGTACAGGAAGTGCAGCAGTGTAACATCGTACCCACGTACCTGCATCTCCCTAGCAGCTACTGTACTGTCTAGTCCACCACTACAGACCACCAGGGCCTTATGTACATCCCTGGACTGCCTTAAGGACCTGCCCTGTATCTGTACTGTACCCTGCATGGCTGTACTACTACCCTGCCCTGTATCTGTACTGTACCCTGCATGCAGGGTAGTACTGCTACCCATGACAGATGTACTACCCCTATGGGATGGAAGATGTACTACCTGCATGGAGTATGCAGGTACTTCTACTACCCCTCCCTGTACGAGTCTGCGGTGTATATCTGTATCATCGTACAGGTGTTCTTCCATAGAGGTGAAGAACAACGCACCCGCCTGCTGATCATACGCGATGTATAGTTGTTGATAGTTCACGGCTAGGATAAGCGTATCCGGATGTCGTCTATTCACAAGCGCAAGAGCATACGAACCCTCGATCTCGTCTCGTAGGAACTCCTGTATACGATCCAGATCGAGTTCGTCGGGACATATCTTGTCCAACACGGCCGGTATAACCGCTGTATCTATAGACGTACCCAACGATAGTCCATACCGCTGTACCAACTCTTTATCGTTGGCTATGCATCCATTATGAGCACAAGCCCAATTCCCATGTACGAATGGTGGTATATCGTATATACCTTTCTCCCGTACCCACTCTGTAGTTGGCTCCGCCCTACATGTCGATATACATATCCTAGCGCTACTAGGTAGATACGTACCAGCGACCCCTGTCTCGATCGGACTACCAGTATAGCGTACGCTGCTGTATGTATGATCTGTATGCAGCGTGACAGTACCCCAACTGTCACGACCTCTCTCACATGCCTGATCTATGATATGCCGTAGCCTCGTACTCAGGTACGAAGTACCCTCGGGCATAATCACACCGGATATACTACACACTGTGCTGCTCCCTCCATATATGGATTGGTATGCATGGTAGTATGCATACCCATATGTCTATACGACTAGGGGTGTCTCTCCAGTACACCCCTATCCACATGTCCTCGAGTTTGAACTCGAGTCTACAGTACCACACACTTCACCCTCGACTCATCAGTTAACCACCCGTGCAGTACATCCACATTATGCAGTACCGCTTCACGTTGTGTGGGTGATACAGTACACTCGAAGAAGTCCTTCGATCTACCAGGATACTTCACACCCCTAGGACCGTACTGTGCATCTAACTTCACACCCCCTAGACCATAGCACACTGGTTTTGATGAGTCCGTACTACGCACCCAACTACAGACCGTAGGTCCACCTACCCTCAACTCTACTAGGTCTTCATCCATGCCTAAGAGATGTACGTCGACCTTACCCAGCACATCGGACTTGATACGTTCGAGTAGCGAAAGTCTACCCCCGTAAGGGAACCAGTCGGCACTTTCCTCATAAGGTCCGATACACGTAATCTGGGGTATAGACAGCATAATATGCAAGCACATCATCCACTCTTGCAAGTTTTTCCCTTGAGGCACTGCCATACACTTAATCGGGTAGTCTATCAACGGTAAGACGTGCTGTATGAAGTCGGTTGTGCGACTAAGCGTAGCAAAGGAATCCTCGCGTACATCCGGTAACACAATTTCATCCGGATGCAGCAATCGTACCCATTTGAGGAGTAGTTCAGCACTAGCAGCTTCTCCTAGCTCGAACGCGCCATTATCTAGAATAAGGTAGTCACCTCTAGGCCGTATAACGTTCGTATAGAAGTCTGCATACGCCTTGCTTCTCTCCAGCTCCTGTACTAAGACTAGATGCAGTTTCTGTCGTAATGAAACTGCATCTAGTAAAGATACAGGACTGATGATTGACGCTTGCATCAGCCTGCACCTTTCGTTTAGTGGTGTCCGTTCACAACGGGAACTTGTTGATCTACGTCAATCTCTGGAGCTTGATCATAGATAGCTTGAGGCGTACGTAGTTGGGACTGTACCCACTTGTAGTGCAGTCGTAGAATGACTGCCTCAAATGCGGCGTAGTTGACTAAGTCTCGTATGCTATCTTCCGCTCGTTCGTAACTAACTCGAGTGTCAGCAACGAGTTCTACCTTTGCGATGTAGTTCTTCAGGCAGTTTGCGAACCGACTGAACTTATGTTTAACGTACATGTAGCACGCTGCAAAGTGGTTTGGGATCACCACATCCGGCTCAAAGTACTCTAACATCGACGTACTAGCCGCTGCGTTATTGTACTCTTGAGCTCGTTCTCGATACGTTTCCATACACTCCTGCATGAAATGCAGGAACTCTTCATTAAACTCGTGGTCTGTGTACGTAAACGTACCCGCTGGTCTAGGTTGATTCACAAAAGTGTACCTTTCTTCTTGCACTACCACATCCCTAGTCGGTGAGCGCTAGGAATTCGCGGTGAGAATTAGTTTCTTCTAGGAAGTGACCTAGAAGCACTGTAGTTGTAGTATCCGACTTACGTTGACGGACGCCCCTAATCTCCATACAACTGTGCTTCCCCACAATTTGCACAGCTACGTGAGGAGTTTCTGCAGCTAGCGAAACCTCTTCCGCTATCCACATCGTGATATCTTCTTGTAATCGAGGTATGCTGGCACATAACTCAACTACCCTCGGCAGCTTAGACAGGCCGATTGCTCTACCTTCGTAGGGGAGATACCCTACTTTAATAGTATATCGTACAGGTAGCAGATGGTGAGGACAGAGACCGTCCGCTTGAATGCCGGATACAGCTACCATACCACTATATCCTGTCGAGAACTTCGCCTGTCGTAGTTGTTCTAACTCGTACTCAACAGAATCCGGAGACTTAAAGTGTCCTAAGTAGTATGTAGCCACTCTCCTAGCAGTTTCTCTGAAGTCGCCGTGTGTTAGGTCTACCCCTAAGGATTCCAGCCAATTACGAGTAGAAGCTAGCACAGTTTGATATCGTGCTCGGTCCACTTCCGGGTCATTATGCTGGCGGAAGTGACAGTCGTGGCACATTACAATGTCCTCTGTCACTTCCCCACTCTTAACCCTATGTGTCTGCAAACCTCTACCCGTTAACTCCAACGACTGGGCTTCCGTTACGCCACACTGCAGACAAGCTCGTACGGATTGCTTACGAAGACCGGCAACAAGTTCCGCACTTAAGTTGAACGGCATACGCTGCGTTGTCAATGTCAGATTCCTCTCTTGTGGCCGTACATCAGTACATGCTGTTGACAACTAGGTCTAGCATACTGCATGTCACCGTCCGCTAGTACTCGTTCGGTCAACTCTCTATATCGTTGGGTTAGAGTATAAACTGTATCCCCATTCGGATTCTCTGTAGTTGGCAGTATCGTACCAGTTTGTAGGTAGAATGGTGTACTCCCATCATCGCATCTGTATCTATGGTACACCGTCCGTGCGTACTCGTAGTCATCATCAGTGAAGACGACTACCTTTAAGCACAGTTGTGTGTTGGCAAGTCTTGACTTGGCGATGAAATTGTCCAGTAACGACCAATTGGTCGTCATACCTGAGCTAGGTGGTTTAGGAGAGCAAGTGATACACTCGCACTGTCCTACCCAGTCTTTCCAAAGCGTTCCCTGAGTCTCGACTGCCACACAATAATTTGCAGCGTGCAATGCATCAACTACGTCATCTAGTTTGTGCATTACCGGATTACCCCCACTAATGGTAACGTATGGAGCTCTAGGTAGACTAAGTATTCTTGTAACGATCTCCTTTGCGGATAACCGTTCCAACTTACGTACCTCTTCTGGGAGAACTGCGTACAAACTATCACACCAACTGCAATGTTGGTAGTCGCAGCCACCCATCCGTAAGAAATGGGTGCGTACGTAAGTCATAGTTCCTTCCCCCTGAACTACGTCTCCATAAATCTCACTGACAGTAAACTTCCGTTCAACGACGTTTGGTTCAACTTCGGAGACTGTCTGAGTGTCAATACTCAAAGGTTTTCCTCCTTCAACATGTTAGGCGCCTTTCTCTATACGTTACGCACTACGGCAACAACTTGAAGTTTGCTCCGCCTACGTACACTTCAGCGTAGCCGTCTTCGGTCTCCCAAAGACGTATGGCAAACAAATTTGGCACGTAGGGGAGCAATGTATCTCGAATCCAGCAAGCGACTAACTCTGCAGTCGTTACTGGAACGGGAACCACGTCATTCAGATTGTAGTGGTCGAGTCTAGTAATAATGTGTTCCTTTACTACCGCACTTATATCACCAAAGTCCATTACCATGCCCTCACTACTGTCAGGTGCGTCTTCGACTACTTCTTGTATCGGACCGTACACAAAAACCTCTAACCGGTAAGAATGTCCATGGAGTCTAGCACACTGACCTCTATGATGTGGTAATTGATGTGCAGACTCAAACTTGAAGGCCTTTCGAATTAATGCCTGTTCCATCAGCTTCCTTTCCTGTTTAGTATTAGCGCGTCTTAAATAGTACTAATGGATGCAGAGTTAGGAGTCTAACTCTGCATCCATTAGTGGGAACGACTACATACTAAACAGTGAGCTAGCCCCTACCGGAGCTTGTGCTCCGTTCTCTGGCATGCTCGGAACGCTCTTCGGATCAGGAACGTTACGTGCTAACACTTCCTGACCTTTCTCGTTAGCGGGCCAATACGCTTCGATACGTTCAGACAACTTACCGTTATAGACCTCGTGCTTAACCAAAGCTACGACCTGTCGGCCTTGATCCCCATTCTCGACCCAGTCGTAGGTCTTCCCAATCTCTTCCTCCGGGTGAAGTGCTTGCAGAAATGCTTGCAGTTTCCACATCGAGTTCAGTTGGAGACTGAAATTATCCCACAACCGGCGCTGTGCATAAATCGGTCCTTGAATGACGAACTCCACTGAATACATTGGCTTACCGCTAGAGTTAGACATTTTCTGTTCCACCTTAGCAAGAGCTACCGTATAAGCTCCCGTAGGAAGAGTATTAAAACCTTCTCTCTCCTCGACTTGACTGAAATCTAATGTTGCCATTGTTGCTGTCCCTTTCTGTTACTTAACTTTGGTGGTAGTAGTGGGTTTTACCGCTAACGCGGCTGTAACCCGATCGTGAATGTATCCCATTGTAGGGTCCTCAATAACAGACCCCAACCTTCCGGACCTATCCTTAGCTACGTACTGTCCATCTGGCTGGCACTGAGCAAGTCTAGTCGTTATCGACTTACCATCTACCATCTTTACAGCTACGTCTAGATGTAGCACTACATCGAATAGACCTGGAATCAATAGAGCAAGCGACTCCTGTAGGTGAGGACGAGTTGACATCTTCATCGTCAACTGGTTCTGCATCGACTGCTCCTGACACGTCATGATAACGTTCATCGGCAGACTAACAAATCGTTGCAGAACCAACTTCATACGAGAAGCAACTCGACCGTAGTCTTGTTGCTGGGGTACTTCAGGGTCACGCCTTTCTCGAGCTGCCGCCTCTTTCATGACTTGTTCGTGACATAGCTCCTGCATCGCTCGAACCCCGTCAATGACGATAGTCTTATACTCGTGAGGCTGTTCTGTTAGGAACTTGTATATGTCCGTTATACCCGGAATATACTCTGTTCCCTTCCAGTAACCGCTGAACGCCTCTAGTTGAACTGTCTTTAGGTGCGAACCTCGCCCTAAAGCAGCTAGGGTCATCATACCCTTGTCGTAGTCGGCGATGAAGACGTTCCTCATCGACGGAACGTCTTCGGCAGTCCCTACAAAGTAGGTCTTACCCATACCTTGTATACCGTACACCAATACTTTGATGTACTCCGCCGCTTGTTGGGGACTCTCAATTCGTAGTGGGGGTATCGTGAGCGTCGGTTGTACCCCCTGTGTTACTGCCATTACTGTTTCCCTTGTTAGATGTTTGTGTTTTGAGGTTTTAGTTTGTTCGAGATGTTAGGTGGCTAGCCTAACTCTTGGCCGTCGTATCCTCCTTCTCGTGGCTGTTGGTAGACTCCTCCCCTTGGTGGACGCTGCACAAACTCGTTACGTATGCGGAAGTCTACCTCACCCCCGAGATTTCCAGTTATATTTTCCGTCACACACAGCGCATGATACGGACAACTCCACGCGCAAGAGCCGTCCCATTTGGGACTAGGATAAATAGGTAGGTTCTCTCTCGACATCTCCCTCACTTCCAACATTAGCCTGTGTGCATGACCCTGCATCTCGTCCTTACTCCTCAACACATACTCTCTACGCACAAATATCGTACCAGTTGGGTACGTGTTCTGCAGCTTATCTAGCACAGCTGCATAGTCGCTTTCGTTAAAGCCATTGTCCTGTATCGCTTTCAGATACAGCTCGTACGTAGTTGGGTTGGTGACTATATCCTTACTCAACCCTTTTCCGTTTTTGAGTAGTAGTGGGGGTTTAACTATCTTTTTAAGCAGTGCCGTGTAAATAACCCCACTTAGTATAGCATCACTAGGTATACCCGGTACTTTACCATTGCGTATCAACCACTGAGCCGCTAACTGGTATCTAGCTGTCTGCTCATCTAGTAGCATGACGTCACTGGCCAAATGTGTACCAGCCGTCTTGTACTCGATTAAATAATACAGGCCGTCATTAGTACGGACGATACCGTCAATACGCCCCACAAAATAGACCCCTAAGTCTGTTCCGTCATAGTCGACTAGCGGGATTTCAAATTCAAACTCGGTGTGCAGCATCTTGAAGTCGTCGTGAGTGCTAGCCCAGTTCTCGTAATACGTCAGCATTTGCACACCCAATTCACGCATAGCTTCGTACTTGCTATAGTCATCTCCCATCATCCCCACTTCTACCATACGAGTTACATCACTATCAAATACTTCTACAAACGCATCGGATGCATGCACACCATCCCGATAGTGTCGCTCTAACGCATGATGAATCTTTCTCCCAAAGTCGTACGCAACTGTCCCACGTTTAGGCTCCAAATTCAACTGGGACTCGTTAGAGTAGTACCATCTCCTCCTACATTCCTTAAATTCGCTTATACCAGTGGCACTTATGCGTCTTACGGGTAGGGCAACGACTCTAAACGGGTTGCGTTTGTTGTCTTGGGTCACTTGTTGCCTCCTCATTTATTAAATCTTCTTATTTATATTATAAAGGATTACATAAACAAAATCAAGAGGGCGGAGTCTAACACCAAGGCAGCGCCTACAGGAAATCGTCAGTCGTTGACGGTGTTTTCTCTCTAGACCATACCCTAGGAGCGTACTGCGTCCTTTTGATCTCGTCATAATCCTTCCCAGTGTTTTCAGCGACACACAACGAGAAGTACGGACACCGCCAGTAGCAATCCCACGTAGGCGACGGAAGTAGGGCAACTTCCGGGTTAGACATGGCCCTAAATTGCGAGGTCAGTCTCCGCTCTAGTCTAGTCAGCTCCTCTGCTGACCTTTGTATCCACTCTCGATAGAAATAGCGGTTACCACGTAGTTTCAACTTCACTAGCACATCAGCATAGTCACTCGGCGAAAAGTCGTGCTCCCGTATAGAAGCTAAATACAACTCATACGTTGTAGCAATACGCGCGTCCCTTAGTAAACTCTTACCGTCGTCAGCAAGCGGGGGAGTAGTTGGAACGGCTTTCCTCAACCCGTTATACAACACACCCTTAACAGTGGCGGTTTCAGGTACACCGTACTGTGCTAAATCTCCACTTGCAAGTAGTTTTGTAGCTGCCCACTGATACACGTTAGTCTGTTCGTCGAGTAGCAGGAAGTATTGTGGGGGTTTGATACTGTAGCTCTTGTGTTCGAGTAAATACACGTCGTTTGGTCTGCGCCATAGTCGTATAATGCCGTCGAACCTGCCAACTAAGTGACCTTCGGTTTCGGGAATGGGTACCCGAAAGTCCGCCTCTGTTGCTAGTACCTCGAAGTCGTCCTGCAGACGAGCCCATTCCCGATAGTGTGATAGCATGCCTATACCTAACTGACGTAACTCAAGCCACTTCTGTTCAATATCCCGTTCACCCAACAGCGAACGTTGACCTGCCTGTTGCTTGGTAGTCTCAGTAGACCACCACGTATCAAAGCTTACAGAAGGGTCGAAGCCTAAGGAATAAAATCGATCTAGTGCGTGGTGTACCCCGATGCCGAACCATAAAGCATACGACTGTCTCCGGCTATCCAAATGTTCTAGGGCACTATAGCCCCAGCGTCGTCTGCAAGTAGAGAACTCTTGCAGTTGTGAAGCAGAAATAGTACGAACAGGCACTGACAGTTCCTAGCACTGTATACAGTATAAGTATGAATAATTATAATGTACTGCCAGTGACTTTTAAGAGTGTCCCCTAAGTATAGAGCGGTCCGCTGTATGAGTTGGGTGAGAACTCATCGGAGCCAACACTCCGAACCGCTCTATACTTTAGTATATGTTATATATGTATACAAATCAATACTGCAGAGCTCCAGCTCTGCAGTATAACGTAGATATGGTATTAGGCTACGACGCTTTCACTATACCATACCACTCTACGAATTCTTTACCGGTGCGGGAACTCTTCGCCACCACGTTCTCTACGTGTGTAAGATCAAACTCTGTACCCAACCAATCGTACAGATCGTTTGGCGGAGGCGAGTTCGTACCCTGTGTGCTTACGATAAAGTAGGCCGCACCCTTCTCGAACGCTCGGTTGATCCAGGTCCCAATCTCCGCGTACACAGCTTCGGGTTCATGTCTACTCCAGAACGGTACTTGCAGATCACTTTGCGCTAGCACAGCTGATATTTGAGTGCTGAAGAACGTATACGGGTTAGCTCCGTCTGTACTCATCCAAGGCCAAGCCGGATCGATATAGCAGACAGCTCCTCCTTCGATATGTAGGTTGTCGAGTGACTCGAGTGCGTCCATATTCGTAACCTGATGCACATACCCGTGCATAGGCATACTGTCAATAGTACAGCGTATACGTACAGCTTCACGTACAAAACTACGCCAAAACACGTCCGTCGTTACGGAACTGACATCTTGCAACCAACTCAGCCCGTTGTGCGAACAGTCCTCAACTAAAGTTGCACCTACAGCAGCCAGCACTAACGAGTCTCGCTCGAATTGACTCACCAACCCGTCGATGTACGAGGCTGTTGCCTCGAAACCTTCTAGTACATCACCTTTCGCTGCACGTCTATGCAGCCAACCCTTTCGAGAAGCTACGTAGATCGGATGTGTAGCTTGAGCGAATGCCTCTAGCCACTCTTCGAATCCGAGTGTATGCGTCGTTTTACTACACAGCACTGCGTCCAACGACACTGCAGCATATACACAGCGGTCGTTACAAGCGACTCGCTGACCTTGCTGTGCTCGATGCACCGGATACCTACCACCACCAGCAGTCAAGTCTACGTACTGTGGAGCTATCTCCACAAGTTGGGTTACAACTTGTGGATAGCTCGTAATCTGCTGAGTCCCCCAATACGGCGTACTGTACGCACCCTGCTTTGCAAATTCGGTTGGGCCTCCGTACGACTCGATTAAGTTGCTATAAGCAACCACCATTTCCTTAATACGTGTGTCTAACATGTATACTCCTTGTTTAATAGTGTACGTGTAGTAGTGGGCCTACTACACCAGTCACTCTTAGCACAGTGACTACACTCGCTACTACGAACAAGCTGGTTGTAACGATACAACCAGCTAACTGCCACCTTTCTCTTTGGGATGTCGTCGACAATAAAGTCCACAACATTCCAACTAACAGACTCCATACTCCCCAAGTTAAGCATAGGTCTGCTACTAGCTGTTCTGCCACTAATCTAGCTCTACCTGTTCCAGCCAATTCGAACCAACCGATACACTAGACTCCATTGGCACATCTAACTTGACCACATTCGACATAATACGCCATACGAGTCGAGCAATATCTAATGCCTCCTCGTTAGGTACTTCTAACAGCACTTCGTCGTGTACGGTCAGTACAATACGAGCGTCACTACTACGAGCTTTCAACTCTCGGTTGATAGCGATCAGTGACAGCTTCATCAAGTCAGCGCACCCACCTTGGATTGGGCTGTTGATAGCCTCACGCTCGTGTGCTGCTAAATCCCCACTTAGATCCGTAAAGAAACGTTTCCTTCCAAAGAACGTGTTTACGAATCCCTGCTTGTGTAATTGCTCCGTTACGGAGGCAATATACCCCTTAACGGTCTTATACGTCATATGGTACCGCTTGATAAACGTAGCTGCATCTATTTCAGGGATGCCTAACATCTCAGCTAGTCCGTGTGGAGACTGACCGTACAAGATCGCAAAACTCACGTTTTTGGCGATCTTACGCTGCAACCAAGTTACTTCACTTTCGGGTACTTGGTACAATTGACTAGCGGTAATGGTATGCACGTCCACACCTTCTGCAAACAAACGTAGGTAGACTGGGTCTTGTGTAACGTGAGTAAGGATACGCAGTTCGGCTTGACTAAAGTCCGCTTTCACCAGCTTGTAACCAGGTCTAGCAATGAAAGCTCTACGTATCAGCTTGCCCACCTCACTCTTGATAGGGATATTTTGTAAGTTCGGGTGCGAACTCGACAGTCGCCCGCTAGCAGTCACAATTTGGTTGAAGCTCGTGTGTACTCTACCAGTCACCGGATGTATCAGTTTGAGCAGACCGTCGATGTACGTGCTTCTTAACTTGGTGAGTTGCCTCCATTCCTGTACGAGTGGTATGATCGGATGCAGTTCCTGTAAACTCGCTAACTCGTATTTGCCAACTGCATAGCCACGTTTAGTTCTACGAGTGGGTGTAAGTTTGAGGTCACCGAATAAAATCTGTGCTAACTGTTGGTCAGAGGATAGGTTGAACGATCGACCAGCACTCTCGTAAATGGCTAGCTCTAATTCTGAAATCTTTGCAGACACCTTCACGCCATACTCTCGAATGAACTCACCATCTACTAACACACCCTCCCGTTCCATGTCCCGTAAGATCGGTATAATAGGCTGTTCGATCTGCTGGTACAGGTCCATCAACTTCCATCTTGAGAGCTCTTGCACAATCGGTTGGACTAAACGCAACGTCATGTCAGCGTCAGCACCTGCATATGGAGCAGCGATGTCAATGCCTACGTCGGCCATTGTCATACCTTTACGGAAGTTGACAATGTCAGTAATCTCAGTCATCACTATCCCAAGCCTTGTTTTGGTTTGCTCCTTTAGACCCTTCCCAGAAATACCCGGGTCTAACAAGTACGCACCGACCATCGTATCCATAGCTAAGCCTTGTACCTCGATACCGTACTTTGCCATCACTGCCATGTCATACTTAGCGTTGTGCATATACTTACGGACGTGTGGGTCTTCTAGCACAGGTTGTAGTACGCAAAGTACATCCGTCAGAGGTAACTGACGCTCCCGTTCGAGCTTGTGCCCAACTGGTATGTACCAAGCAGTACCCTCTTGAGTTGACAGCGATATGCCTACTAGTTCGAGTGTAGGCATATCTAAGCCAGTCGTCTCTGTGTCGAAAGACAGCTCCTTCGAGCTCCAAATGGCTGTCATACAGGCTTGTAAGTCCCCTAGTGTCTCTACAACCTGTACTAACGTTTCGGGACCTACATCTACCGACTGGCGTCGAGGATCAGGTGCTTTCCGATAGATGTTAGTAGGTATAGGCAGTACCTGCACCATACCGATTGGAGTCGTCGGGTCGTACATCGGTGCTACGCTAGTACCCGTTAGTATAGCTAGCTTCTTTATAAAACCCCTGAACTCCAACATTTCGAACAAGGCTTGTAACTTGGGGACGTCGTACTGACCTACTCTAGCCTCCTCTAAGCACAGCTGGATAGGAGCATTCGTATCAATCGTACCCAACTTCCTACTTAGAAACGCTATGTCTCGATTATCCACAAGCAACTGTGCTATACGAGGCTTGAGTTCGGGCAGATGCTCGTAGATGCCTTCCAAACTACCGTACTGTGCTAATAGTTTAGATGTAGTTACTTCACCAAATCCCCTGACACCGGGAATAGCGTCAGTTACATCCCCAACCAGACCCTTATAGCAAGGGATTTGATCGGGACGCACCTTCATCTTCTCTAGCACAGCTGGGCTGTCATATCGGATCATCTCGGATACACCTCTTTTGAAGATGTACGCTGAGACGGAGTCGTTGACTAACTGTAGAGTGTCGTGGTCTCCCGTTAGTAATATGGTCTCTACACCCTGTGCTGTCGCCTGCACCGCTAGAGTACCCAGAATATCGTCCCCTTCGTACCCCAAGCAAGTCACGATTGGGAATCCGAACGCTTGTACGATCTCCTGTATACGTGGATACTGCATCCACAAGTCGTCTACTGCTTCCGCGGTTCGGTTGCTCTTATAGTCGTTGTAGAGATCGTGTCGTCGTAGACGTCCACCAGGATCGAATGCCACAACGACATAATCGGGTCGCAAATCTATCACGGCCTTTAACAGCATGCTCGTGAACGCAAACGTCGCTGACGTCAACTCACCTGAACTAGTTATCAGCGTCGTCCCGTACATCGCGTGATATCCCCGGTAGAGAAGGCTATGGCCATCTACTATTGCGAGTTTAGGCATTAGAATCCTCGTCTGCGTCAAGTATCGACTCCATCTCGAGGTCGAACACGACGCTATGCATAATATGGGATATTTCTATCGGGGAGTAGCCCAACTCTATGTAGTCCTTGAATATACTGTGAAGGGCTCTACCTACGTTCGCGCTAAGACCAGTTGCGTCTGGTGTGTACCTGTGGTTCTCGTCGTATAGTGTTTTCATTCGCGTAGTCTACTTCCTCCGCGCTAGTTTAGGTATGGCTGTTGATTGCGGGCTATGCCATACTTACAGGAACAACTAGTTGTGTGGATCATAACACAGTCGAAGAATAAGGCTTCGTCCGTGTAGGTAATGCAATGCACTATGCCAGTCGGCCTGTACTCCGTGTACAGTACCCTAGCTGGAAGTGTACACGGAAATCCTAACGTGTTCACTCCGACACCGAGCATCTCTATACACATAGACAGACTCAACAGGTACGTACCTTTATACTGCTCTTCTGTAAGGATAGACTTCGTACACACATCCTCAAAACCAACCCTACGTTTAGACTCGACGTCAGGCGAATACGATCTCTCCGGACGTAGATAGAGTACGATTGTTGGGTCATATGGATCCATAACCCACTTCTCGACAGCGACTGAAACGATCTCAAGTGCATCACCCTCACACAGTACTTCTTCATCCTCCATACTCACTACGCCATGCACTAGCGTAGCCGATGGTCTCTGTATCATATCCAGTCCGTAGATGTCCTCCAACGTCAACCTAAGATCCTCTGAACGCATGCTGACTCCTTCTCCTCGGATGTATATATTATACTATACATCCGCACGGTTTATGTAGTGTTTTCTACTCCCCAACAGTTTTTAGTTAGTTGCGTGCTAATAACGGGTAAAAACTAACTAGAGCGTTATATACACGTATTATACAACGCTCTGTTTTCAACCACTCTAGCAACTAGAAGTCGTCTTGCTTTTCGACTTTACCGTCACGGACCCATTGGACTTCATCTTGGTCGTCGCCCTACTTTTGGTGTAGTACGAACACCCGGACGAACCACCTACAACAATGACTGGTTGCCTACGTACCGGCTGAGAGTAGTAATAGTTAGACGACTGACCGCACGCGATAGTAGCCCCAATAAGCAACGACAGTAACAATACTGATAGCGCCTTTTTCATATGTTAGTCCCCTTCTTCTGTTCTATAGAACGTACGTAAGACATATAACTTTATGGAGTCTGGGTCTACATATCGATGGTTGCCAACGTAGTCAGGCTCACCATTCCATGCACGCCCAACGCCCCACGTATCTAGTTCATGTTGAGCTAGATGCAAAGCCTGTTCCGTACTCAACTCCCTACAACTATGTATCCAAGCACTAGCATGCATAACGCTCTCCGGATAGTATCGGTGTATATGCGTAAAATCCACCTTCCACCGCCTCATAGGAAAGCCTAAATCAGCAAGTCGATTCCTAAGTGCAGTGATTTTGCATCCACGTTCGTGCCCTTCGTCATAGGCATCCGACAGGTCAAGATTACACCAAGAACACTTGTCTATGTTACCACTCCTATCGGTGTCTTTGAGTAACACTACATCATCACCTGCAAAGGGTTCGAGTAGTGCAACCTCTTCCTCAACGGTGAGTTTTGGAACGCTTCTATCTAGCGTCATGTAAGAACTCCTCCTTAACTTATGGGCTCATGATCGTGCGTGCGAAAGATCCAAAAACTCAGTTCTGGATGATACTTCTCCTTTATGAGTCTAATCTCAGACAATTCGTCGTACGTCCCACAACCCTCATAGGAGCCGAATTCGTACTTGTCTCCTTCCTTAACTGTTGTACCTATGCACTTACTACTTAATAAGTAGTAAGGTTGAGTAACGTTTACTGTGTATGTCAACCTACTTTGCTGCATGTGTTAATACTCCTTTTGTAGCTGTACTCCACCATTCACGAACTTGGCTAGTCTGGACAGCAAAGTTCGTGAATGGCAACGAACTTACTAGTTTCTGTCCGTAGTTGCTTTGTTTGGTAAAAATGCGTGCGTCCAAGCACGCTACGACGCCAATGTCGTTAGTCGTCCTAATCAAACGGCCTAACGACTGCTGTGTATTCGTGATCAGTCTCGGTAAGTATAAGTCAGTCCACCACTTACCAAAACCAAGCTTCGCATCGCTTTGCAGGATTTTGTCGATCACTGTCTGCTGCTCGAACGGAAGTTTGGAGAGTACCACCAGCGACAGTTGCTCTCCTTGGATATCAACTCCCTCCCAGAAACTTTTCAAGCCGAATAGCACAGGCGGTCTGTTCGCAGTCATATACGAGTGCATAGCAGGACCCGCACCGTTCTGACCTTGTATGATAGGATAGTACCCCTCGTCTAGTAGTGGGTGAGTTAACAGTTCATACGTCTTTTCCATATCGTAACGAGATGTGAACAGTAGAAACCCTCTCCCCTTAGTTATCCGCACTAGTTCCAGCATCGTATTTGCTAGTGCCGAAAAGTAGTGGTCTGAATCTCTGTTGTCTCCAGCTAGCACAGCACTTTTCGGCACGTACATGATAGATTGACGCTCGTAGTCAAAGACACTGTCAAGTACAGTGACGTGCTGCTTGCTATCAAATCCTAAAGCACCCTTTGAATGTGCTAGGGTCGCTGATGTTAGAAACGTAGGTATCTCTTCGTATAGATAACGTTGCAGTAGTTCTCCTACGTCTATTGGGATAGCTTCTGCACGAACGTCCTGTGCTTCCATTGTCCATACATATGCGTAGACTTCGTTAGGCTCTTCAGCCTTAAAGATAAGCGCTGCTTGCGCTGAAAGTGCGTTGCAAGTATTGATGAGCTTACCTCGGTGCTTGGCTTCCTTTATCTCTTCTGGGGTAAGTCCATAGTCACTCTCTCCGTATAGGCTCTGCATGTATATTTTCCACAGTTTGTTCTTGAGCGCTTCCTTCAGCAACGACAGTTCGGTTGAGAGCCTCAAACCGTAAGAATTCTCTGTAGTTTGTACGATCTGCGCCCACTGACTCTTACCAGCAGCTTTTTTGAGCTCGTACTTGATCTCTTGCCACAACTTATTGTTGGCGTCTAGCACAGCTCGGTAGTACGGTTCCAAGCGGTTAGAGTCTTCTTCACGCAAGACCCTTTTTACAAAGCGTTCTACACTTGACTGTCGGAGAGTTTCAGTGAAGGCATCTCTTGTTACGTCTGGAAGCTTATGCCCCTCGTCGACAATTACCATTGATAGTAATTGTGGTAAGCCTTGTTGATGTCGCATGCTAGTCATTAGCATCGCATGGTTTGTAATGATCAGTTGGGCTTCCTCTAACTCCTGGAACCGTCGCTTTAGGTAGCAAACACCCGGACTATCACATGCGGGGCTATCGTGGGAGTACGCAATCCTCTCTCGCACCTGCCAGTCTAGATTGCCGGTAATCTTATCTAGGTCTCCATCCCACCCAGAACGAGCGGTTACGTACCCTTCTAGCTTCTTTAAGATCCTTAGATCCGTAACTGACCCATTCGTACTTTCCAGATCTGATATCGTAGGTGCAATCGACTCAGCACAGGCGTAATTGGACGCGCTTTTTGCAATCGCTACTTTCACACCTGGAAAGTGCTTTTGTAGTGCTTTTATATCCTTCTCAACTAGTTGACGTTGTAGGGCCTTTGTCCCTGTGCTAACGACAATTTTGTCGAGTGGATGCTCTTGCAACCACAACATAGCAGGAACTAGATAGGCGAAACTCTTTCCTGTTCCAGTTCCGGCTTCTATAAGCGTGGGTGTCTGTGCTTCTAAGAACTCGCATACCGACTCCATCATCTTCAGTTGAGGCTCTCGTCTCTCAGGAAAGTTCGCTTCCGCAAACGCCAGTGCATCCTCTACTATACTACTCACTAGTACAACTCCCTTACTTCTCTAATCTCTATAGTATGCTCGACTACTTCTAGACGATACTCTTCGGGGAAATCTTGTAGCTCTCTCCATACCTCTGGTGCTAACGGTCGGTAGCAATGAAGAATAGTTTGACTACGTCTCTGCAGACGCCCTCTCCGACCTTGAGAATCTATTGGTGTAGCTTTAAAGTCTAAACGCCACACTTTCATCGGTAGACCCATCACGCGAAGTGCTTCTCTAGCTTGTAGCACTGGACACCAAGCCCGGTGAGGCTCCATCGTTCTAGTTTCAACGTTAGGCCATTCAAACGGGTCAGACCACGAACAGTGATGGCACCATACTTTACCGTACTCCTGGTTTTCACCGTGATAGTCTCCACCGAGTGCTACTAGTACCTGTACTATTGTCTCCGCTCCAATTGGCAACTCCGCCATGAATGTACCCCCTTAGTTTTTTTTTATTTATTAATATGATTATAATATAAACATACTACAAAAAACAAGAGGGTCAACATAGAAATTGACCCTCGTACCCTAGGCAAACGCGTGGAGCAACCGACTTGTAGCTAAGACTGGCGTCCCATGTTCGTTCAGACAGAGCGGAAACAGCCAACGTTGATTACTGTGCACCGAGTTACGAGCGACTACCTCGACGATCCACACATCGAAACCCCAACCGCTCGATGTGTCAAGTGAAATGTCAACTACGACGCATTCTGGGTTGTCACGTAGAGCGAGGCTTTCCATAGCTAGTAGCTGCTCTACAGTCGAGTGCAACTGTTTACAAAATTCGGTTAGCGTCATTGCCTCCTCGTTCATGCGTCATCGTACTCCGGACTAGTTTGGGGAGATCCACCAGGTTTCGTAAACGGCCACACTGCGTACTGCAAGTGGTTGACTAGCCAAGCCCAGTCAACTTGCCTCAATACGGTTAGCATGACGTACCCGAATACATTGGAGAAGGTCTGCTTACCCCCTACAGACAAACCGTCAGACAAACCTTCTTTAGCACAGTAGTATCTGCTCGACAACGCTTGATCGAAACGCTCGTTGAATGTATTACTGGTCCACGCGTGTAGTAGGCGAGCAGCTTCGCCTAAGTCGGATGCGTTCTGCATATAGTGGAACGCATCCGTACAATGCTTACGATACTGCAAGTAAGCATTGAATATCTCTGCAGTCACCCAATCGGGTGCCTCAATACCCTCGAGGTTGGTAGGTACTCCTGTCATCAACTGACCTTCCTTTTACTAAGTATGTTTTACAACACTTGTACAACATTATGAAATCGTGCTATAGTTAGTTTTTACACGGACTGCACGTGTATATGTATGATTTATATATCCAAGATGCAAACACCGTAAAAACTAACTATAGCGTTATTACTATACATACGGGGTACAGACTACAAATCCTCCAGTTGTAGGTAGTGCTCGTACACGGCCTGTAACGCTAGTATCTCGTTGGCTTGCGCTCCTTTATCCCGCTCTACTTCGTAGATAGCTTGCTCAATCGATTTACGGCAAATGAGCCTATGAAACACCGGCGGCAATTGTTGTCCAAAACGGTCTAAGCGTCCGTATAGCTGGGTCATAACTGTAGGAGTCCAGTCAGCGTCAGCTACTATACAGTGGTTGCATTCCTGCATATCAATACCCTGTCCGAATGACGCGATAGTCCCAATTAGCACAGCTACTTTGCCTTGCCTAAAGCGTTGTATCTCCGTTCGCCGCTGAGATTGAGACAAGTCACCATCAACCACGGTATGTGCAATGCCCTCTTTAGCACAGAGCTGTGCTATATGTTTGGCGTGATCCTTAAACCAGCATGCGATCAACACTCGATCGGTTTCCAACAATAGGTCAGCTAACAGAGACATCATTAGCGAGTCCTTTGGAGTCTCAATATCCACTCCAACCATTTCTGGGGCGGAAAGTAGCATCCGCAACGTACTGATCTCACTTGCGACGCTGTCGAAGACCTTAATGTCTCCTGAGGTCAGTTCTAACCTCATCTTCTTCTTTAGGGTACGCGTGAGTTCCCGTTGCTTAGGACTAGCGTCGTACCACCACTGTTTGTGTATGAGTAGTGGTAGATCAGGTAGGAACTCTCTTTTGTCTCTCGCTAGTACATAGGGAGTAATAGTCTCCCTAAAGGCATCTAGACGGTCTTCTCTACGTCCGACTACCTGTTCGATGCCGTTCCACAACTTCTCGATCTTACAGTACATACGGGCGAAGTTCCAGTATGAACTAAAGCGCTTTGGTTCTAATATATGAAGCAAATTCCAAATGTCGTCAGCCATATCCCAAACCGGAGTACCAGTCGCTAGGTACAGCCTTTTCCGTTTGAGAGCTTTTACACCCTTAGATTGCAACGAGTTCCGGTCGTGTATACCGTGGGCCTCGTCTACAATCACCACATCCCACTGTGCCTGCCAGAGTTCCGGAATAGCACAGGGGGCTTGTTGTCCTGCCTTTGCATGCTTGTTGTCGTAATACCGATTTGGGTAGGTACGTAACATTTCAATATTGACGACTAAGTACCTACTATCACTACTAAGAAACGTTTGCACTTGCTTACGACGCTTAGGAGTCTCTCCTTCACATATAACCGGAGTGATGCCCAACCAACGTGTAATTTGGTCTCCCCACTGATACTTGACGTATGAAGGAGAGATCACTAACACACGTTTAGCTTGTATCAGTTCGCACACCGACAGTAACTGGACGGTCTTGCCCATACCAGTTGGGTCTCCCAATATTGCGCCGTCTTCATGTGAGTTCAACCACTGAATGCCAGCTCTTTGATACGGCCTCAGCTCACTGTTATATAGTAGAGATCCGAAGTCAGTCGAGTTAGTGTGAGAACTAGCTACAATCTGACTCTGTTGCTGCAGGCTTGTTTGGTACTCGTCGTACCAATCTAGCACAGTTGCATCTAGCTCAATACCCGGGAACCTCTGTCGAACCTCTCCGATGAAGTGTGGTTCAGGACTAAAGTGAATGGTGTCGTCCTTTTGTGGTCTCGCACCGTTAAGAGCACAGACGGTATGCTTGTGGTCAACCGAACTTGGAGTGAAGACTAGCGTCTTCACTTTACCCTTTGAGTCGCACAACGCGGACAAACTACTCATCGAACCTCCTCACGATGTTATTTACTTGTTTATATTATAATGAATTCTACCCACGTTTTACAAGAGGCATAGCCCGAACCTAACTCGAAATCGACAAAGCTCAGCTATACTATATGGGCGCTTAAGAATCATAAGTAAACTCACGCGATTGTTTATGATTCTTAAGTAAAACCCTGGCGATTGTTTACGAGCTACGAGAACTCGGATAATTTTTTAAGCTCCCCCCATATATATAGTCTTATAATTTTATCGCGGGGGTACTAAAAAAATAACAGAGCTATCGATCTCGACTTTAAAAATCATGTGTGAATCCAGAAATCACACATGATTTTTAAAGTGAATCCAGAAATCGACCCTAATTCCGAAACCCGCCCATATAAAATGGCTGAGCTTATCCGGTTGAACGCGGGGGCATTGATTTTATATCAGTGCTATAGGTGCTCGGTTGACTAAAGGTTCGTTAGTATAGGTTTTGAGTGGTCGAGGAGAAGGGGACTACGTAGCTGTGCTAGACGACTGTATGGTATAAGTATAGTGGTATAGGCGACCGAAAATCAAGTAGGTTGAGTACCCTTGATTTTTGTAACGTAATTCTTTATAATATAAACATATCAGATGCGAGTAGAACTTCTACATCGCGAACAAGAAGGAGACAACATATTGACTCAACAGACGACACACAACACATTGAGTAGGGAGGTAGAGGAAAGGATTGCTCCCCTTTCACGAACGGAACTAGAAATCGCTCGTCGGATCCTGATAACTATGGAACGGAGCCTCTTCTTTACACGCTCGACTTTACAGCCTCAACTACAACTGACAGGGGCAATTTTTGGGCCTGTATTGGAGTCCTTAGTGGGGTTAGGGCTGATCCGAGTTCAGCTGTCGCTTACTAAGATGGGGGCGAATCAGTACTACCTCCCTCGCTACGAGCGAGCAGTAGAAGAGTGGCGTAAGGAACGCTTGGGGGTGGTTGATAGTGAGCTCGATATGGCATCGTGAGGTTCACAAAGGGGTAGGAGGAAGCAGTCTCTACCCCTGCGCGAACGTGTAGTAGTTGCAAGAAGTTGCACCCTCCGTGCCAGCAGAGGTGTGCTAGTCTGGTGCTACGCACCTTTGATAATATTATAAGTGACCTTTGATAATATTACAAGGGGTCCTCTAGTATTATCGAAATGAGGTCATCGTAGCATCGTTGTTAGAAGGTTACATTAGATGGCAGCAGACAGTTTAGAGTTCTTCCAGGAGGTCTTTAAGCACTCACCTCCGGGCAGTGTTACGAATATAGTAGTGTTTGAACCCACGAGTGCGTACGCGACACACATTGGACATCATCGTATGCCCAACGAGATCCCTAATCTTATAGCGGAGGTTGAGAGACTAAAGCGACGTAGTGCCCCTGACATCTACTTTCGGGCTTCAGTTATGAAGACGGAAGCGGCACCTGGAACTAGGGGTAAAGAATCTGATACGTGGGGTGCTAGCGCACTCTATTGTGATTTAGATTTTTACAAACTGGGTAAACAGATGGGGGAAGTACTTACAGAGCTTGAAAGCTTTCCCTTTCCACCCTCCGTTGCTGTAAATAGTGGGCATGGGTTGCAAATCTTTTGGTTGTTAAGCGAGTTCATCGAAGACGTTCAAGGCCTAAAGGGTCGTATTCGGTGGCTGAATTCGCAATTAATGTACCTAGGGGCGGATGATGGTGTGGTGGATTTAGCCCGATTGATGAGGACACCGGGAACGCGAAACTATAAGTTTGTAGACCAGCCAAAAGATGCTGGGGTTGTAAGTATATACCCCCAACGAGTCTACAACTATAGCGACTTTAGTTCGATAAGCGAGACCGAGAAGTCTTCACCGGTTGATCCGATCAATGACGAACCCCTCCCAGACGACTTTTTGGAGAGGGTGCAGCGCGAGAACGCACACGCGTATAACCTGATGTTCAGTGAGACAACAGCACGAACAGCTGGGGCGGACCTAAACAACTCCGGTCGAGTGGATAGGTCGCGTAATGATATTAGGATTGCCATTTTCTTATTGTCAATGGGTATTCCCGCAGGACAAGTTACGTCCGTACTCAAGCATCCGACCTGGTTTAGCGGTAGTAAGTTTAGGGAGAGTAAGGATTACCGATACGTTGAGAGTACAGTCCAACGTGCTCTCACCAGACTCGAGGGTAGTCCGGATCGGTTTTTTGATAAGAAGACATTCGTTCCGCTGTTGTTGATCGAGTCCATCCTGCATAGTACGAATGTGATCTCAGTTGGTGGAGTACTCTATCACTACTTGGACGGTAGATACGTACCGGGAGGGGAGCGTTTTCTACAGCAGGAGGCCGCTCAACGTTTAGGTCGTCAGTGGCGATCGGGTTACGGAGATGAAGTTGTAAAGTGGTTTGTACATAACGCGCCGATGATGAATACGTTGCAACCTCCTGTTAGGAGGAAGCTAGAAGAAATAGTCATCAATACCCGAACTGGTATGCTGAACGTAGCATCGGGGCAGGTACAACGGCATATACCCGAACAGCACTCGTTAGCACAGCTGCCTGTACATTACGATCCTAATGCAAACACTGCGATTGTAGACCAGTTTGTACGAGAGATACTCCCGTCAGACTGTATCGATGCTTGGTGGGAGTTTGTTGGGTATTCGCTGTTACCAGACTGTCGATACCGCAAGGCCTTGATCATTTTCGGTGAGAAGTGGTCAGGTAAGAGTACCCTACTGGACTTGGTGATTAGGTTCCTGGGCCTCAACAATACGATCTCGATGTCGCTACAAAACTTGTGCGACTCCAGGTTCGGTGCCGCTGATATGCTAGGTAGGTACGCGAACGTCTTCGCGGACTTAGAAGCAACGGAAGTGCACCAACCGGGTAAGTTCAAGCTGTACGTAGCTGGAGACCGAATCGAGGGAGAGCGTAAGTTTAAGGATGCTTTTGCGTTCTATCCGACGTGTAAGCAGTTCTTTAGCGCGAATGGACCTACGCCAGTTAGGGATCCGGATGACGCGTACTTTGATCGATGGTTGGTGATGAGAGCAGGGAATTCGTTTGAAGGGAGAGCGGACCTACGTAAGATCGAACAGATTGCCAGTCCAGCTAACCTGTCCGCGATGTTGAATCTAGCTTGCGATGGCTTGCGTAGACTGCTCTCCAACAATGCGTTCTCCGTCAGTCAGAGTATGAAAGAGGAGCATACAGCATTTCAGAGTGCGCTTGACAGTGTACACGCATTCCTCTGTGCTTGGACTCTACCTGGAGACAGTAACAACTACATCCCCAAGTCCGATCTGTTACAGGCGTTTAGGGGTTGGGTAGGTTCGGTCTCTCGCGGTAACATGGCAGACAGAACGTTCTGGAGTCGTATGAGGTCACTCATGCCAGCATTTAACATGAGCGAGAGTTCTAAATCTATCAACGGAGTACAGACCAACGTGTACATTGGTCGCAGACTAAGAGTTACTCACGAACCTAGTTCGAGAGGAACGCTACTACATTTGGAAGACTACAAACCCCCTACTGGGACCAGCGGATTGTAGACTAGTATCGAGTTCAGGCAACCTTATTGAAGACGGAGGTTAGTATGCGTCGTCCAAGATGGGTGAGTGTACGGTTGGTGGATCATCAATTTGCCAACATCTATCGAAAGGGAGGCGTATGGCCTATCAGTAGCGGTTCTCCGAACGAGGTGCAAGCTTGGTTGTATGAGAACCGCTATGGTTGGTGTAGTTCGAATGAAGACACGCTCTCTGGGACGTATGAGAGGCAACCCTCTATAGAGGAGAATACTCTCTCAGCCCGTATACGCAGGTTATGGGAGAGTGTAATAGACCTGTGCTATAACTACTTTATTGAGGAGGATTCAGAGGTAACCTAGCTCGAGCTTCAACGTCAGAGATAACTTGTTCCAACGCTTTCGTGACTAGAGTATCACCTCTAGCACGAAAGTACTGGACAAGTGCTGTTAATAGACCGACTAGCAATGAAACTTGTGCTAAGAACAGCCAATCGATAGTTGTGTGACTTGGTAAGTCGTAAGCGACTGCGAGTATAGTAGTAGAGAATGCAGCTATGATGACTTGCTCCACGAACTTAAGAGTAGCACGCTCCCACGGTTGTAACGGGTGCTGTTTGATCCAACCCTTAACGAATAGGTTATCCATGTTTCGCTCTTTCTATTACACTTTATACGTTAACTTCGTTCCGGGATAGATAAGGCTAGCCGACACTTCTTGCCCGTGCTGATGTGCCACGACTGACAGCGTATTGAGATTCGCGACGTACAGGTCTTGCCACCAATTAGCAATGCCTAATTTAACTGCGATAGATGCTAGTGTGTCTCCAGACTGAATGGTATAGGACTTTGTAGCTGGTGTAGCAACCGTTGGCGTAGGGTGCTTTTGTTGGATGTTAACAGACTGAGCACTAGTAAGTGTTTTACCGATAATGGCAGCACACGAGCGTACTAGGTTCGGGTTGGAACGAGCTTGACCGTACTCCCAGATCCATAACGTCTTGTGCCCTCTACTCTTAGCTAGCACAGCATTGTCGATAGGGTTGTTCCCACCGAACTCTGACACTAGTTCTATAGCGGGTTGTATGACGTGAGCACCTAAGTTAGACAGTGTACTCTCTTGCAGTGCCAGCCAATTGGTGTACTGTTGGGGTACCCAAACGTCAACGACAGCGGACAACGCTTCCATAACTCCGGACCAACCTTGTACTAGCGGGTCAGCCCACGTAGTGACGATGAAAACACCGGAGTTATGCGACATAACCTGTGCTAAATGTTGAGCCCCTCCTACTTGGTTGTTCCACTCAACCTCGAGGTCCCCACAAACTATACCGTCACTTACTGACATGAGCTCCTTTAGTATCGCAACTTCTCCGTCTATTTGGCTGTTGCCGAACTTAGGACCGTACATGTACGTATACGGTATGTACCCACAGCCCTGGCTTAGCACAGTGCTACGCTGCTCTCGTATCTGACTAATATCTCTGTACCACCGGTTTTCACCGTCGGCGCATTTGACCGCTAGCGAGTCTACACCCATAGCTCTCGCGGTTTGGGAGGCGACTTCATAGTCTTTCAACCCCCAGTATGCGGATTCTGTTCCTACGAATAGTACTACATTTCCAGTTTGACGTGTTGCAACTGCCTGATCCATGTTAAAACATCCTGTCTATGTAAAAATGTCGAGAAAGTTAGTCTTATCTTAGCGGATAAGACTAACAAAGGTACTAGTCCGGGTCGTGTAAGTGAGCTTGCTGTCCGTACTTTATAGCCCGACGGATGTCGCTCTCTCGAGTGAGTATCCACCCTAGAGAAGCTTCTTCTAGCAGAGTCTCCAAGTCGTAAAAGGAGAACACTCTTGTAAAGTACTCCCGCGTAAAGTTCTTGTTGGAGTTACCTAGAACCGTACGTTGGCACTCACGTAATAGAGTTGCGACTAGGTCGTTTTCTTGACTTTTCTGTTGGTATATGCTGACGAGTGTGTATCCCTGTATAGCTTCGTAGGCCTGTTCTAATGTATGAGTACGTAGGTAGTCTCTCATCGCACCCTTTACATGATTACTTACACGGACGACGTACGGATATGTAGTCTTCCACCAATCTGTCTCGGTCATAACTGTACTCCCTTTTAGTACTATTGCTTCTATATAATATAGTATAAAAGGTTGTTCAGTGGGTTTTCAAGGTTGTTTCTTTTGCTTTTTGGTGGGTTGGTTGAGTTGTTCCTTTTTGAGTACGGCTCCGTGCATGAGTCCTCCGACTTCTGGTTGTACGACTTCGTCGCTGTGTAGGCGTTTGCGTTTTTTGCGTTCTTTGAGTTGGAGTTGGGCTATGCCTTTGTCATGCTTCTTCATAGAGTAAGTCCTTTTCTGTGGTTAGGCCGTCTTGTATAAGGAGGTGCTGAATTTTGTCTCCGCTCTCCCAGACGACTACAGCGGTGAGAGTACCCTTAAACTGTTCGAACAGTGGAAGTAGGATGTCATCGTATAGGATGCCGGAGAACTCGTCATTCCAATCGAGGTCAGTTACTACTAGTGCGTCCGGCCGAACGTGTCCTCGCATACTCTGGTTAAGCAGTTCGAGTTCCCATGTATTGGATAGCATATCGACGTGTAGTAGTATATCGTCCTTCTCTGTTAGCCAGAGTTTGCCTGTGTTCTCAGACCCTTGGCCATCTCGATCTGGTAGGGTACGAACCCAAGCTAAGAAGTCGAAGTCTCTGGGTAACTCGAGCCAGACTGTTTGCAGGTGAAAGCGGGAAATGTTGTAGCTCATACGTGTACTCCGTCTATGAGGTGAATATAATAAATATAGTATACTCACTGGCAGTTTACAAGGGGTCACTTACGGAGGGTTAAGTACTCTTGTAAACACACAAACGTTTATATTATAATATATTATATAAATACATTTTCCATAGAAAGGTTCTGTAGATGTCGGACTTTAACCAAGTAGTCGGAAGTACCATCATACGAGTACGGGAATTGCGTAGTAGAGGCCTCTTTATACAGGCGAACGAACTACTAGCAACTGTGCTACCTCAGTGTATGGAAGTAGCACGCGCAAAATACAACCGACGACTGCATATGAGGAACCCACAGTGGGCTGAAGATACCAACGCAGAGGTAATGGTGCAGTTTCTGTTGGAAGTATACTCAGACAACGACTATATCGTTCGGAACCCATGGCAGGTTATTAAGAAGGACTGCTATACGCAGTATCACCGTCTTATGGTAAGAGAGGGTCTGGAGGATGACGCAGATACGTCATTACCCGATAGAGTACCTTCCAAGGTTCGTATGAGTATAGATCGTCTACTGAGAGAGTCGGATAGTGATACTAGCCCTCACCCCTACGAAGACGTAATTGAGAATAACTTACCGTACTTATATGCGGAAGAGGTGCTGGAAGCTGCTGTAAAAGACACTCTCATGCGGGAAGTCTTCCGTTTACGCGTGTACGACAAGTACGGTTGGGATGAGATTGCTGAATTAGTAGGGTATTCAGAACGTACTTGTCGTAGAAAGTTTATCGGGGTCATTAGCTTACTTCGCGACTACGTCATGCAATACCCTGAATTGTACTTAGGATAAGAAGGTAGAAGGTTGACAAAGTTATGGTATGGAGAACGTTCGAGGTAGAACTGCCTCTCACAACGATGGCAGCGTCTATGATGAGAATGCCAGCACCCACTGCCGCTAAACCCAACTTGAAGCTGTATGTAGTGACTCACGTCTTCAATAACACTACTAGTATGCTGTGGTGTAATGGGAGTGAGATGTATGACAAGAGTGCTATCGAGAAATTAGGGTTAGCACAGGACTTAATGTCCGCAGTAGAGGCACCCGACTCTTACGTGTCTTTGTGGTCTTCCAATCATATGCGTATGAGTACTGTCAGCTACTGGGATAAAGGACAAAACACGTCTGTACATACACGTTGGCACCAACATACGTTTAAGTTGGTGACAGATCCAGGTCGTATAGAGGGTTCAGCACGGTTTGAGACTCATGCTTGCCTGGATAGGGCTATGTCTACCAATAGGAATGTGTTGCTAGAACCTTATGTGAGAGCGGTCTTCCACGTAGACTGTGAAGTAGCGGGTGGTAGGGAAGTAGAAGTCTACATTAAGGGTATAGAAACCAGGCCGGTTTATGTAGATTGTAACGGTGAGTTCGCGACTACGTATGTACAGGATCTAGTTGAGGAAGGTAAACACATACACAGGCACCGAGTAGATGAGATTACCGATTTGCCAGACTACGTTAGTAAGCAACGGTACGAGGACTTATATGGTGACCGCTACGACTTTTGAGCTTCTACACTTTGGTCTTTGGCTTCTATCGCAGCTTCATCTTTAGCAGTGGCAGTAACCTGGTAACCCGCTACTAGGTAGCGTTGTACGAAAAAGTCCTGTGCCGATAGGTGGTGGATGCCGATTTCAGGGTCTCTGTGATGCTTGTCACATAGAACTAGCATGTTATCTTCACTGTCCACCCAGTTTTGCGCTGTAGTAGCGTCCGTAACTGCTGGGAAGTCGATGCCCAACCTAATTGGGTCGCAAGCGTCGATGAGGCTACGCTCCACTGGGAAGTGATGAGTCTCCATAGCTTTCGCACCGAACGGGTTCTTAGTTGGGTCCGAAAGTGTAGTATGAGTGACTCCACATACATAACAAGGAGTGTCTAGGTCGTACACCATGCGTTTATGTGTTGCTTCGTATATTGGCGTATCTTCTCTAGCAGGGTGTGGGGGAGTAAGCTCAACAGTAGCTACTTCGAGGGTAGTTTCATGGACATGCGAAAGTTCGTTAGATGTTGGTTGTTGCATGAGTTTTTCTCCAGTTAAAATGTACGTGTATTTGAAGCTATAGTTAGTTTTTACCCGTACTATAGGAGGACTTGTATGATTTATATATCTTCATTTTTAGTACGGGTAAAAACTAACTATACACTCGTTACTACTTGCTGTCGTCAAGTGGCTTCTGCTGGGTAGTTGGTGCTGCACGTAAGAGTTGCAAGAGTATGCCTGTCTGTTTCAGCAGTTCCTCATCCTGTGCGTTAAGGTGCTCCAGTAGTTGTTCGGTGTCATGGTAGGTCTTTTGAGTCGTCCTGTACTGTTCATCCGCAAGTAGTTCCTGTTTGCGGCCTAGTACAGACTGACCAACCGCTAGTACAGGTAAAGCCCACAACTGTACTAGGTTGCTACAGAACAGCAGGAAGGGAAATGGGTACTGGTCGTATCGGAAGAGCCAAAAGCCTACTCCGGCGAGGGCTATCCATAGCAACATCCAAAGTACAAGCACGTAGAACGCCCAAACAGTTCCGAACCCTTTAGTAATCCACACGGCGAACCTCTCGTTGAAGTTGGCTGTGCTAAGTTCAATGGAGTGAGCTAGATTGACGTTCTTGGGTGTGTGAGCTAGTAGTACGTGAGAGAATAACGTCTTTTTAGCCTTGATCTGAGGTGTCTGAGGGTTCAATGGCGGTACCCCTTTCTAGGTAAACACTAGTAGTGTCCAGGCTATGGCAGCGAGTACACCGATGAACAACCAGAGCAACCACCAAGAGGTTTTAGCTGTCCAAGCGGGGTAGCCGTAACCGAGTATACAGACTGCGGCGATGAACAGCATAAGTACAGCGGTTGGTTGTATGCACCTGTGTAACCACTCTATCATGTCTTGGGCTCCTCTCCGGTAATTTTGTCGACTAGTTCCAACGTATGCGCTAGAGTACGTAAGTGATCGTTAAGGTGACGAATGGCCGGAGCTGCCACGAGTCGAGCTTCTAGTACTAGTGTGAGTATCATGAGCACAAAGAGTACTATTTCGAGCACTCGTACGGATTGTACGTAGTCGTCAGCTGACTTTGCGAGGTCAGTGTAGGTAGAGATGAGCGATTGTAGGTAAGGAGACTCGTGAATGTAGAATACGCCTACATCCGGTCGGACAAGGTCGAATGAGTTCGGCGGATTGGTTTTCTCGATGGCAAAGATGCGAGTAAGTGCGTCGTGCATAGCAATGTAGTCCGTCTTACCTTTTTGTAGTGCTGCGATTGCAGTTGCCGGGTAGTTCGAACTGTCGGAGTACATCGCACTTTGAGTCTGCTCCCACAGCGTGGCGTCGGCTGCGACAGTTTTCGTAAGGGCTGCGTAACTAGCAACACCACCTGGAGACTGTAGCAGGATGATGTTATAGAACATACGCTGTGTGCGAAGTTCCTGACCATTAATGGTAGAGGCTATCGAACGAGTGTGCACCTCTTGTAGTAGTACGAGTTGGATAAGGACTTGTGCGCTAACCAGTAGGAATGCGACGATACTAACGGAACTGATATACGAAATGACAAGCAGTCTTACGGACTGCTTTGTAATAGGGGAGTTTGGCATAGCACCTCCATCGCTAGTGGAAGAAGACCTTTACGGCAAGACCGATGACTGCACCTAAGATTGCAAGGAGAAGCGTTCCTTGTACATAAATGATGCGTTTGTAGTTCGATTCTTGTGACTCAAGAATCGCTTGCTTTGCCTCTTTCAGGTCCTGTTTGAGTTCCTTCAGCTCTTCAGACATTACACGAATTTGCTCCTGTTGGGCAGTTTGGGTAGTTTTCAAACTGTCTATTTGAGGTCTTAGAACTGCTTGTTCATCCAACGCTCGTTTGATAGAGGACTGAAGCACCTCGATAAGTCTAGACACGTCGGATTGTCCTGGCATATCTAGCACTCTTTCTTCTATACTGTCTATGGCGCACTCAGAATCTGTAGTTGTTTCATGTCAGCGTGTACGGGAGATCCCGCGATAGTAATAGTGATGTACAAGTTCCACACTCCGGCTGTGCTGACGTCTGCGGATTGCCACGTATAGTGAGCCTTGCCGTTTACGGCATCGTCCACAGTCCACGTACCATTACATGTCTTTAAGTTTCCGTCCTGGTCTTGCATTTTCATCGTGACGGTAGCACCGCTTAAGTTAAACGTACTGCCATCCATGTGCTGAAACACAGGAGCGAACGGTATCCCAGTATCGCCTACGTAGATAGGACTATAGTCATCTACAACTGCCACATATGTCTCCTTTCTTATCTAGAGGTTATACTCGTAACTCCAGTACGAACTCTCGCTTTAGCAACCCCAGTTCTGACGATAACCTTGATACTGTCGAGTCTAACCCTTACAACAGTTGTACCCTTTCGGACGCTCGCAACCGCTGTACCTAGTCTCACTTCAAACTCTGCATTTGTAGGCGGAGATTGTATAATAGGTGCAAACTCAGCACTGTCTAGCACAGCTAACGAGTCTGTGTCATAGTACCGACTCGTTATGTTCGTGCTACTACCTACAGTATATAGTTCTGTACCCGCGAGTAATTGAGTGTATGAAGCGTACTCACTAGTAGCTAATGAGTCTGTCACCCAACTACTAGTGGAACTCACGTCTAGTAACAGTAAGGCATCGACAGCACTACTACCACTTAGGGAGAGTATACTCTCAACTACTAGTAGCGAATCCGTGAATAACGTGAGGTTGGTAGTAGGACCAGTACTGATAGAGTCGGATGGAGATAGAGTATCTACCGATAAGTAGATGGTCGTATCCGTTGACTGATCTAGAATTGGACTGCCATCCGAGCTAAAGGTACTACCAACTGCTAATAGTGAGTCGACTAGCACAGTAGCTTCAGTACCACTGACGAGTACGACGTAGGATGCGGTATCAGTGACTGAGAGCGAATCACTTGAACTAGAGATACTCGACGCGGTCGACTGGTCAGAGACAACTATAACATCCTGTACTTGTGAGATCAAACTACAAGTAAGAGCGTCTGTAGCTGTGAGTGCGTCTACTACGACTGTATACTCACTGTGTACGTCAGATGCAGTTAGCGCATCCATAAATGAACTTGCCGTTACTGAGGAGTTGGTATCAGTAACGACAAGAGACTCTATTAGTGAGTACGTATAGGTAGTTGTAAGCGACTCCGTTACAACTAAAGAGTCAGAAGCAAGCGATGTAGATGATGTAGACGAACTGTCGGATGCAGTGAGTGACTCTGTAAGCCAGGTATAACTATTACTGGAGTCACTCGCAGTTAGTGACTCTGTACTACTACTGGAAGTGGTAGTCAGTGTAGAAGTAGTTGTTGAGTTAACTTCTACTAGTACAGGTTGTAGTATGACTTGATATGCGTCTCCAACTACTAGCACGTCTACGAACGTATACGTCGTAGTGACTGTTCCCGCGGGTATATCTATCCACGTACTAGAGTCGCTTATCGGAATGCTATCCGTACATGAGAAGTAACTCGTATTAAGGGTAGTATCATTCGCCAATAGGGAGTCTGTAACGAGAGTCGGAACTGAGAGTGTAAGTGCGTCTGTAACTACTAGAGAGTCCGTACCCCAAAGCTGTAGAGACCCTACATCCACCGAGGTAAGTGCATCGAGTGCGAGGTAAGTAGTAGACCCCTGTAAGAAGTCTACCGACGGTACGCTATCGGTAGTACTAGCGCTTAGCGTTACTGATGCTACATCTGTAACAGGCAGGGCGTCTGTTAGGAGTAGTGTGGTAATAGCGGACTCAGTGTCAGTAACAGCTATAGACTCGATAGAGAGGCTAGAGCTAGCGTAGAGTGTACTGTCTGCTATTAGGAGGCTGTCAGTTCCCCACGTTTGTTGGGCATTCGTGTCAGTGGCAGTAAGTAGGTCTGTAAGAGAGCTGATATAGTTATTGGTAACTATATCGGGAATCGTTAAGAACTCCGTGTATACAGAGTTAGTAGTTGTTAGTGTAGAGTCAACCACTACACTAGACTCGATTAGCACAGTGGACTGGCTAGCCGTAATCTGGTCAGAAACCGTCAAAGACTCAGCTAGGAGGGTTGAGTCACTTACGGATATACTTTCAGATACTACTAGTAAGTCGCTATACTGAATCGTATAAGGAGATGTAAGGGAGTCACTGGCAGCCAGGGTTTCGGTTACCAACCAACTGCATGTAGTAAGGGTCGTATCGGATGAGGTTAGGGACTCACTAACGATAGAGGTACTAGTCTGTAGGAGAGAGTCAGCAACCGAGAGTAGGTCAACATTCCAGACTTGTGAGCCTCCGGTGTCTGATTCAGTAAGTACTTCCGATGGGGAGTAAGTATTAGATTGCAGCAGGCTGTCTGTAGTGGTAAGACTGTCAGTAACGGTATCAGAGTCTGTTACAAGCACAGCATCCGACTGGGTTAGTACATCAGTTAGGATACTCGAGTCCGTTACAAGTGTGGTGTCAGCAACTGAGCTTGTATCAACTGTGGATGCGGAGTTTGTAGTGAGTAGCGAGTCAGTAGCTGTAAGAGCGTCTATATTCCAGGTTTGTGAGGTGCCAGTGTCTGAGGCTGTGAGTAACTCTATTACAACGTTGGTGTCAGTTGCCAGTACGTTGTCAGTAGTAGATAGTGAGTCAGCGACAGTAAGCGAACCCGTAGTAAGTAGGGTGTCCGTAACTGATAGAGAGTCCGTTAGAGATGGACTGGTAGGTGAGGAGAAACTGTCTGATGTAGGTAGGATGTCTGTAACGAGTGTACTGTCGGTCGCGAGAGTGCTATCTACAGTTGATAGTGAGTCAGTTTGGAGGAGAGTACCCGTAGTTGAGAGACTGTCAGCGGTGGTAAGGGAGTCAACTATGACAGTACTGTCGGTTAACAGGACGCTGTCCACTGTGCTTAACAGGTCGAGTGGTAGTACACTAGCAGTAACTAGAGTAGAGTCTGACAGAGTTAGAGCGTCAGTAGACGAGAAGGTAGTAGTTGAGAGAGTTACGTCTGCTGTATTTAGAAGTTCAGCTGCGAGTAAAGAGTCAGTCGAGAGTGTGACATCTGTAGGGGTGCTTGAGTCTACTCTCCATACCTGCTGGTTGCCGACGTCTGTAACTGTGAGGGCGTCGGATGCTAGATCAGTATCAGTAAATAGAGTACTTGTGGACGAACTAAGGCTATCTACGTTCCAGTTCGAACCCGCGGAGACGTCTGTAGCGGTAAGTGAGTCAACGTTCCAAGAACTTCCGCCTAGTACATCGGACGCTGTAAGACTGTCTACATTCCAAGTGGCTGCTCCAAGAACATCACTGGCAGTAAGAGAGTCGACATTCCATGACTGCATGTTTCCGACGTCAGATGCGGTAAGAGCGTCTGTGAAGGTGGACGTGTTAACAGTAGGACCCGACGAATTGAGGGCAGCGATAATCTGACCCCAAGTGTCTGCAGTCATAGTACGAGACATGGTAGTACTAGTCGATACTCCGGTTTTATCTGAACCGCCTAAGCCACTCGATGGCGCTGCACCATAACGCGAGGTTTGCCCTGAACCTACCGCACCGTACGATGCATTGCCGAGGTTGCCTATTGCATCAACGACCAGCATAGTCGTATCTGTACTAGAGAGAGAGTTACTTGGGTTGGCCGTAGTTCCATGGAAGGTGTTAGAGGTTGCGACTGGAGTCGTCTGGTTGACGTTGTAGTATGAGACTGAGTCTCCGGTCATAAGAGCAGACCCGGAGAGAGTGACAGTTACAGTGTTGGAACCCGTTGTAGGACCGACGAGTCTCCAAAGTGACAGTTCGTCGTTAGTACCGTTGTAGAAGAAGGATGTAACCTTTGTCATAGCGACGGAGGCATAGGTTACACCAGTTGTAGTTTTACCAGTCGAGCTGATACAGTTCACAACGACAAGGAGGCAGAGGTTAGATTGGGTATTAGAAACAGTATGACTCCAGGTCGTCGTCGTATTCGGTGTGATATTGAAGACGGCGTCAAATGTAGGAAATGCCACCTAATACTCCACTGTCGTTGTGAACTGAAAACTATTTAATCTCAACGATGCCTAGGTAACCCTCGAGATGCTGAGCTTTCTCCAGATCGTCCGGAGTAGGTTCGTGAAGGTGCCAGCACAGGAACGTAGTTTGGCCCGCAACGAGTTCGACATCCTCGACTGACTGGTGCATAGTCGCTCGGACTTCTGGAGTGTTGGTAGTGACTACAATGTAGTTGGTCATGCGTGAAAGAACCCTTTCTGTTGTGTGGTACCACTTGATAAGCTCCTGTACATAACTTACAGGCGTTCTGTAGAGAGCATTCTCTACACGTAGCTTATATGTGTGAAGTTGCTACAGGCAAACGAGATAGCTGGAAAGGTTGGACTAGGTACGAACCTTCCAGTTAAATCTTTATAGTAATACTTACAGCCTTTGATGTTACTCGTACTGCAGTACGGATGAGGTCATTTCTGCCTCATTCTGTATATTCCTATACAGTTCGGACTATGGCATCATCCTGTCGACATTGACAGGAGCTTCTCACTTAGTCTCTACGGGTGCCTTAGCGTCTTTGCTATGCTTCCCACGGCGTTATCCGTTCTGGACCTTCACCGTTTCCAGAGAAGTTATTCGACAGCAGTTACCTACTGAAGCGTCACTGTTCTAACGTTGTTGCTGTTGTTCACGATCATCGGAGTATTCACCTCGTGCGCCACGTAGTTGCCTACGAAGTTGCCCGTTGTAGTGTTCGCGGCGGCGGATGTCACGTTAACGAGCCACGCATCGGTGTATGTTCCGTTAGAGGTCGAGCCACCGTTGGTAGAGTTTGCGAACGTGAACGCGATCGTGACTAGTCGGTTACCTGCACCGGTAGTCGGGGTGTACGTGAATGCTCCTGAAGAAAGGTTACCGCTATAGGTCTCAACTGGAGACGTTGCGTTGGCTTTCAGGTTAGCGTTCGATGGATTTTCGCCAACGTTTGGTAGTGGCACGACGTTAGTACCAATCGCATAGGCAGCGTTACTGGTGTAAGACACTGTTGTGAGTGATGTCGCTGCTTGAGAAGCTGCACCGTTCATCGAGACTGTTTGTGTCTGACCAGTTCCATACCCGACAGTGAGCTGTGTTACTGTCGATGAGATTGGAGCCGGGTAGTCCAATGGAATGGCAGCCGGTATAGCGGCTACAGCAAGGGATGTAACAGCCGTCTGGCCGTTAGTTAGAGCTGTTGTGAGTGTAGTTGAACCGCTGTTGTTGTTGATGTAAATGTTATTCCATTGGCTAGAGTTGGAAGCGCTAGCCATAGCACTCGCGAGGATGTTGACCGCACCGTGGTCAGTTACGACGTTGGTATTCCACTCTCGCTTACGTACTTCGCCCGTTTTAGGGTCGTACTGTTTGAACTCCCAAATGCCCGTAATGCGACCGTTGGTTTCTATCATGTCGCAGAACTCGGTGAAGCCTCTGGGTCGTACGGATGTCTGTTTCCAGTACTCCGGTCGATTGACAAGATGCAATTCAGTCAATGCTATACTCCTTTAGTTATTGTAGACCTAAACCACTGGCTAGTAGTTTGGCCCAAGATGCTTGCCTCGGAAGTTCCGACGCAGTTGTTTTGTACCACCATACTTGTGTGTCTCCCCTCCCTTTCATGAGCGTAATCTCAATTTGGGTGATGAAGAACTGTCCATCGAAGATGCCGTGCTCTGGTAAGAAGATGGACAGTAGCTGGCCTACTGCAAGTCCATTGCGAGTCGTATCAAAGATCAGTGTACGACCTGCAGTACCATAACGACTAATCAACTGGTTAGCTAGTGATGTTGCAGCACTTCTGTTAACTCCCTGTCCAGTTACGTCGACTACGTTCTCGACGATGCCAGTTCCACCCTCAATAGCCGCTTGCGCTGCTTGCTTAGTGAGATCATCAACTACAATAGTCACAGGGAACTGCCCTACATAGGTTACCACCAACTTATCCGACGGTTGTAGCACAGCGAGACTTGAGTCCTGTACGATATTTGGGTCGGTTAAGTTGTAGTAGAAGGAGAATCCTGACGAACCCTTCAGACCTACTGTCTGTGTGTATCCGTTAAGAGTAACAGTCGGTGCTGAAGCTGGTATGTAACCGATTGGGAATGTACGTGTGCTTCCATCCCCAATGAGAGAGTCTACAAAGTTAGCTGTGTCGAAGGCTCCTAATATAGTCTGTCGATTACGATATAGGTCATTACCGACGTCTAACTCCAAGTTGGTGTCTATCTCTATATCCGATACAGACGCAAGCCCGTATGGTACAGACTGTAGTATCCATGGAGAGGCAGTAGCCCCCCTAGATCTAAAGACTAATGTACGTGTACTAGGGTCTATAAACCAGGAGTAGTTACTCTTCTTGGCTAGGTCGTCAATGTTCTTAGCAACCGTAGTTGAGGTATACGCGACGTTCGGTAAGATAGCACCCGCTCCTATCGAGGGTGTAGTAGCCATCGTCGTCAAGTCTAGTACTTGTGGAGACACTGCAACGCTTGTAGTGGCTAACCTACACCTAGTATAGACAAAGTCTCCAGTGACAATGTCGAACTGTGGGGTACCCGTAACGTAGTCACCTAGTGGCTGCATCCATAGTTGGTAGTACCTAGAACCTACTGTTCCTCCATTGTTGTATAGACCCATTAGTCCTGCACCTAATGGAGAACCGTCCGTGTAGGTGATAAGCACATTGCCGTCAGCATAGACTGTAATGACACCACCTAACATCGTGACCCTAAATCTGTGGTACGTACCCCTAATGAACGACGCTGTGTATCCGTTGAAGCTGTCACCAACCGTATAGGTGATGAGTGACGTACCTAGTTGGGTTCTGACGTTGCTTGCAACTTTATATAGAGTAACGGCGTTAACTACCCCTGTGCTAGAAAGGCTGTCACTTATAAGTAGATAGTAGAAGTTGCTACCGTCTACATATCGCCATACCATTCCCCCGGCATCCGACTGATCCATATCTACAAAGAAGTCGACGTCAGACTTTGAGATAGCGGAGTATAAATATAGTGCGTTAGTACCGCTAGTCGCTGTAAGCTGACTACTTCCGGTATTATACGTCCAAGTAGCAGTAGCTCCACCAGTTCGGAAAGTATTAGTGTAGTTAGCAGTTGAGACTATATCGAAGCCATCTACAACTGGGTCAGTTTGCGAATAGATACCCGGTAGACTACCGTTATTACCCGAAGTTACGTCCGTCCAGTTGACACCGTCTAGTGATATATCGACTCCAAGCGTCGTGCTAGCTGGCGTTATAGAGTTCCAAGAGACTAGAGTCGTTCCTACTCTGGGTGTAATAGTCGAGAGTGATAGGGAGGGGTCAGGAAATTGGGTTACTCTAAAGTGGTCAAATGACGCAGTCCCGGTACCGTTGGCCCAAAGCGTAAATCCTCCACTCGCTAATGGAGGAGAGGTTACGTTAGCACGAATGACTATATCTTTAGTGACGGTGTTAGCAGGTTTACCCCGTAGTCCGATATCCTTATCTACGAGTATATTGATTCGGCCTCGTAGTCTGACATCCTTTATGCCAGATGCTGCTACTATACCCCTGACACGAACGTCCTTCGTGCTGAGTATGTTTATACGACCGCGTAGTCCTACATCTTTTACGACAAGGGCACTAATCCTACCGCGTAGTCCGACGTCTTTATTGATTAGCTGTTGGATACGTGCACGAACGACGACATCTTTGGTAGCTTGCAGACCTACGTTACCGCGAAGTGCAACGTCTTTGTTAACTAGCTGCTTGAGCCGGCCTCGGATTCGAACGTCTTTGTCTACTAGTGCCTGAATACGTGCACGAACGACAACATCTTTATCGACTTGGGTGCTTGAAATATACCCGGGAGTTACTGCATCCGCGCTAGTAGAACCCGTAGTCGCACTACTCGACTGCTGCATACGCATGTTGCCAGTAGTCGAGTTCGTCGTGATGTTCATCAGACAGTCGATGTAGAGTTTATCGCCTGTCGCAAACGTCGCGGATGCGGAGAAGCTACCGGAAGCTGAAACAACTGTATAACTAGTGGAGATGATTGTCTGACCGGAAGCAGTTGCCTCTCCAATAAGGGTATACGTACCACCGGATGATCGCTGGTACGCTCGGAAGTGAACGTCTGCTGTGAACGTGCCTGTCGTAGTACACTCGAAGCCAAGATTGAACGTCCATGTGCCGGACGCAAAGTGAAATCCCTCAAGTGTAGTACCGTCGTCGATCCACCCTTTGCCAGATGGAGATGGTTCCGATCCGACACCTGCACCGAACGTACCACCTTGCGAAAGAATCTCGACCCAACCTGTTGTACCGGACGTCAGATTGGTATTTTTGTTAGTAAGGCTAGCACCAGTAGTAGCATTTTCGATAAGGGTATTCGAGGTTGTGACGGTCGTCGCAGCAAAGTTAGTGAGATAGACTGTGAGTGCTGTCAAATCCTTACCCCTACTGTACTCAGCTCTAACCTACCGAGCGGTGCTATACCCTCTCTCCACGAATGAAAGTTGTACACGTTTGCCTTGCCAGCGTAAACAGGGTTACCATTCGAGTCTTTTCTATAACTGTTGGTAAGTGAGTCGTAAATACGTGTGGTTGGCGTAATCAGTCCTTGTTGGTAGGTATCCCAAATAAAGACTTCACAGTCGCCAGTTTCTTTATTAGTAACCTTCCCGATAATGTGCGCTTGCAGGCTCCTGACACTCTCGACGACTATGCTGTCCACTGTGCTAACCTTAAACTGAAAGGCTGTACCCGACTCAGTAATCTGCAGCCAAGCGGTGTTTCCAAGGGGCGAACGCTTGCTTGAAGGGCATAGGAGCCAGAGTTGAGCGATCTTGAGTACGTCTCCGCTTGCAACAAGGTCATTAGACCAGTCGAAGTACCTAACTGATCCTGTTCGTAGGTCAGTTTTGGTGTGCGCCTCGCACACCCAAGTACCTGTAGACAACTTTACAGCCCAATACGGTCTAGTGATGTCAAGGAGAGAGCAACCAAGCAGTTCTTCGACAAGCCCCATACCTTCACCTACCTTTAGGAGTAAGAGTACTGCAGCGTGCAAACTGGAGTCCATGTACCTGCAGTAATGTTAGCCCCAATGAAAATGACCCAAGTCATATACCAGTTGAATGCAGTCGCTGTCTGTGGAATCGCTACCCCTGTGATGTACTGCGTAAAGCCTTGGCCAGATTGCCAAGCAGCGTTGGTGTTCAACCAGTTTCCTGCGGTAGTCGTGACACTACCCGCTGTGCCAGTTGTTGCACTAGGATTCGTCCCTACGGTTCCAGCTGATGGAGTTTCTTGAGATCCTCCAGCCGTTAACCCGGAACCGTACAGATTGAACTTAATATAGCTGGTGCTAGACGTATCCGACGACTGCCCGTTCGTAAATGCATCGTTATTTGTTCCTGGAGGTTGTGTTCCAGCAGAAGGTGCAGTGTGCGTACTATTAGCGAAGAAACCCACCTGCATAACCGTTACTGGGTTGCCTGTATTGTCAAAGTTCCATCTTAGCACACGTGCTTTTGTGTTGTCGCCAGTGTACGTTGCGACCTGAGACCCGGTTGTGTCTGCCGTGTAAGCGTACAGAGAAGTCACCGCTGATGTACCCGACGTCGGTTTTGCCATGAATGGCCAGGAAGCGGAAGCGATCGATGTTCCTCCGCCAGTAATAGCCATTCTGAACTCGTTAGCGCCAGCTGAACCAGAAAGCGCGATGGCGGTTCCAGTCCACGTTGGAGAAGCGTCAGTACCAGTATTGTATTGCATATTGATAGTAGTGTAGTCCGCCATAGAGGCTCCTTATTAGTCTGTAGCTACAATAGTCCATAATGCGTCGTTCCAAAGTCCGGTCGTCGAGCTGATAGTAGGTTCGAGAGTACCGTCAAGCCAAGCGTTGCCTCTTAGCACAGGCTGGCTTGACCCTACCACTCGAAACCTCATGCGATACCAAGTACCAGTTGGGATAGTCATACCGACGCTTGCAAGCGTCGTAGATACGCCTAACTCCTTTTTAATGATGCTGACGGTCGTCGTCGTCGCTTGTAACCTGTAGAAGTTGTTAGCGTCCGTGTAACGTAGTTCGATGCCCGCGGAGATAGTTGCTGCAGACAGCTGAAACCGAACTGTGCCATCGAGGTCAGTCCAAGTGTTACTGCCTAAAACTTCGTGTACGTCACCAGTTGTGTTAGCTATCGTACCTTCGTTGCTTGTAATAGCGTCAGTACCGGTACCGACTTTGGTCCAAGTCTGGCTGTCAAAGGCTGTACCCCAGCCACTCTGGTTAGCCCGTATCATACGATCGTTGCCCAGCGGAGCTGTAGATCTAGTACCGGACGCTCCTGGATATGCTCCACATACCCTTATGTAGAGACCCGTAATGATCGGACTAGAGAGGAGAGAGGTCGCAGAGAGGATAAGTTGGATCTTTAGAGACTTGCCAGTAACGCTAGTTCCAACTGGCAAACCAGGAATGATAGCTGTAGGAGACGCTGAACCGTTTGTGCACTGCTGCCAAGTCGTGCCACCGTCAAGTGAGGCCATAGTAAGAATGGTCGACTGTTGGTTACCTGCGGCTTCGATTTCAGACCAAGAGACTTGCGTACTACCGCACGTTCCTAAACTGTTAAGGTTGATCGAAGGTGAGGTCCAAATGCCAGCATACGTATTAGTGACTGTAAAGTTAGCTATCTTACCCGTTCCGGAATTGGTACTGTAGTGATACGTACGTAGGCCGATGTTTCCGGCGGCTGTATAGGTGTTATCTAGTACGTCGATAATGGGTGAGGAACCGTGGTTCCAATACACCGTGTGCCTGTTCTGACCGACGACGAGCTTAACATGGTAGGCTGTATTATTGTTGATCGTCTCCGCTATCTGGACTATTGTAGTGAATGCACCCGACGACGGACCTCCGCCAACGTTAGATGGGGGATTATTAGTACCATATCCCAATGTGACCGATGTACCCCCAGCAAGTCCTCCTGGGTTCCTCATCACTCGTATGTAGTAGGCGAAGCTATTATTCGGAGATCCCCAGTATGTCTGTCGGTAGAGAAATCCTACCTCATTTTGGATCTCGCTAGAGGAGTTGAGGGTGAAGTCAGCCTCTGCTGTAAAGTCCTGTACAGCAGCGATAAAGTTAAATCGAGACGTTGACCAAGACGCTCCTCCAGAGTACCCTGGCGAGGAGATAACGTAGGTTCCAGACGACGTGGACTGCGTTGGATTGTGTCCAGAAGTATCACTTCCTGGAGAGTAACTCATATTGTTGAGGTTTGACCAGCTATAGGAAGTCATACCTAGGACTAGATCTCCGTTACTGTTAGGAGCGGTCCCTAACTCCGTTCCGGAGTTCCAGGTTGCTGTAGTACCGAATGAGCTTACAATATCTGTAGTAGTAGCTTTAGGCGCGGAGTTGATCGTAATATTCACTTGCAGTAGTGCAGGAATAGCTGAGGGGTCTTGTCCACCGGAAAATGTCTCTAGCAAGTAGAGAGACATTCCAGAGCAGTTTGCGCCTACAGGAAGACCTGGAAGGGCTTGACCACTTACGCAAGGCAGCCAAGTGGTAGCATCGTAACTTACGTATACGTTGGAAATTCCTGCAACCGTAGCAGCACCCGGAGCACTCGTAATAACGGTTGGTCCAGTTACTGGTAGGGCAGCGGACCATGTAATGATTGAGTTTTGTACAAGTTTTGCAGGGTCGATGTTGTAGGCTGAAGAGGTCCTAGAACTCGTAGCGGGTGTGTATACAGTAGCGACTGAAGCGATAGTAGCTGCTGTAATATACGCTCCGATCGAAGCATACGTTGGTGGATTGAGTGTAGTTGACGTTTGAGTGGTGCTAAAGAATGGAGAGCCGCTGTGACTTCCGAGGTAGGCATTCTTAATATAGATATCAAACGTACCCGCGATGTTCGCTGCGTTGAAGATGGATACTCCAATAATAGTCTTGCCTGAAAGAGATGAAAGATCGACCTGTCTAGTACACCAAGCGTCCCTAGCAAAGTTGGAGAGGTCCTGAATAGGTGATACCGACAGTTGGTTCTGGTCCCATATGCCAACGTCGAAGTTTGATTGTAGAGTACCTAGGTATTGAGTGAGTGCTGTTCCATCACTAAAGTAGAGATCCACTCCACCTTCTTCAGACGGTGACGTAGAAGCAATCCAGATGTCGTAGTTAAGAGTATCCCCACTACCAACGGTCATACTTCCTGTCCAAATCATAGCGTCCGCACGGTTGTCAGCTACTGCTTTGTCGACTGTTACGACGTGATAGTGACTGTCGGTAACTTTCACCTTACTCTTCGTCTTTGGCTGATAGAGTTGCGTAACACTCGCAGTCAGCGGAAACGTAGCTGAAGTACTAAATGGAAGACTAGCGAACGTCGTAAATGAATCACTGGTTGAAAGACTTGCTGAACCGGATGAACTAACACTGACAAAAAACCCACTAAATGATGCTGACTCTCCAGGAGCGCCTCCAGATATACTTATCGTACCTGATGGTGTGAGTCCCCCACTCACGTTAATAGATCCACTTGCTGTACCAGTTGGACTGCCAGTAACTGTACCAGCCGCATTTCCACTTACGCTACCTGACGCACTACCGCTAGCAGTCTGAAAGTTTTGTGCAAACTCAATACCATAAGCAAATGAGAGAGTTGATTGCAGGCGTACAGCACTGACAGTAGTCGGTTGAAGTGAGTTACTGGTGGCTTGCATATTGACGAGAGTACCAGTAGCAAACTGTGCTGTCGTGCCTTCGACGATAGTAACGTCTACGCCTGCGGGTAGTAGTTCTAGATCTCCATCTCCTACGTCGTCAGAACCTTGCGTATTGACTAGTGTACCTGTGCTCCAGTCGGTTTGCGTAATATTGTCTGCTAACGCAAAGTTTGGAGAAATACCCTCGGCTACTAGTACGTCGTCTAACATATCGACGGCAACCTTCCCAGCAAGTGTGGGGTTAGGATAGGTTCTGGTATACGTTCGCTTGTCTGCTAAGTAATGTAGGTCTATGCAGTCAATGGTGTGTAGGATAGCACCGGAAGGGTATTGAGGTACTTCCTTGTCGCTATTGATAAATCCGGTAAAGAAGACTCCTAATGCTGGGTCGGAGACTACAACCTGCTCCCCTCTCACAAAGTGTGCTGTACCGCTATAATCGATGATGTCACACTTGAACCGTTGACGCTCGTCAAGCGCGTTCGTCAAGTCATGCTGATCCTCGATCATGATATACTGTACGCCACCTATCGTGCAGAGAGCAGCCATAGAACCTCCTTTCTGTTATATACTCCGTATCCCGCCCTGTACGTGTAGTTCGCCTACCTGATACTTGGTAACGACCTTACCTATCGTTTTACCGTCTAGCGACATGTAAATAACCATAGGACTAGCTAGCTTCGATCCTCCGGATAGAGCGAACGACGGTGAGAGTTTGCTCTGCATAATACCTGCCGCTTGATTCGCCGCCGCAGTCAGTTCCGGCATACCAGCTCGCATACCACTCGCAATGTTTTGCATCATGTGCTTGCCCCACTGGTCATCGTCTTTGAGTGGACCTGAGGTCGGTGTACTATGACCAAGAATGGCCGCAATCTGTTGGGCGGCAGATTGCGCCATAGTGATCGCTTGGCCGATGAAGTTCTGAGATGAAGTGATGAAACCACTAAAGGAGTCACCGATGTTTTTCCCTAACTCTTTAAGAAAGTCTCCCACAGCCCTTGTTGTGGAGTCAATCCAACCGAAGATCTGCTTGTTGAGAGAGCTGTTAGGGTCAAAGAGCGACCTAAAAAAGTTATTCAGCTTAGTCTGTAGGTCGTTAGTCCAGGTTTTCATCCCGTCGCCCCACTTGGTCATAGTGTCATTGAAGTTATTCCAAGCATCACTTGCTTGCTGACCGATACTATTGAACGACTGACCCATAGTCTGTGCAGTCGTCTGGGTATTCTGAGTCATCTTTGTGTTTGAAGTACAGACGTTATTAGAGACGTTTTGGCAACACGTATCCAAGTCTTTAGCCGCTTGCTGAGATAGCGTACTGGAGGTAGTTACAGTCCAACCGATATAGTGCCAACTATTACCAACCTGGTTACTTACGTTCGCCGAGTTCGTTCCTACACCGTTCATCGACGTGTTAATGTTGTCAGCTGACGTTTTAACTTGTGTTGTCAGCAAGTTCAGGTTCGACGTGATCTTGTTACTCGCAGTTGGGAGTGTGTTTCCAAGAGTTCCGATCTTCGTGTTGATGTTGTTGACAGACGTATTGACATTCGTCGTCAGTAGTGTAAATTGGTTGGCGACCCCAGTAACCGCAATCGTCACTTTCGGTGTGTTAATCTTGATGCCGTTCGCAAGCATGGTCATAAAGTTAGGCATCCACTGATCTGCTGTTGAGAGCGGCCCCTGCTGTGCTGGAGAGGCAATGCCTAGAAACGACTTAATCTTAGCTGCGACTCCAGTGACTGCAGCAGTTACATTGGCTACTCCTTGTGTAATCGAGTTTGCGAATGATTTCATAAGGTTGAGACCCCACTGCACAGCGGCAGTGATAAGTCCGGCAATCCAACCGCCTAGCCACGTGGAAATACCGTTAGCAGTCTTTTGGATAATTGTTTGCACAGCCGTCCAAGCTGTCTGTACGTTAGTTTGGAACGTTTGCCACTGCTTCTGCAGCCAGTTGATGACGAAGGTGATAGCAGTCTGAACACCCGACTGTATTTGCTTGAGTACCTGCACGATACCAGTGTAGACGGCCGTCCAGTACGCGATAGTCTTATCCCTAAAAGTGATAAATTGGTTAACTATCCAAGTCACAATGGTATTGACAATACCCTCGAGAAAGTTCCAAAGATTCTTGAACCAACTCATGATGCCATTGACAAGGTCAGGAATAATAGAGTGACCTACGAGTGCATTGTAGAGGTTTTGGAAGAACCCAATAATGGTATGGACGAAGCCATCGAAGAATCCGATGATAGCTCCTCCAACTGCCCAAATGACGCCCCAAACAAACTTCCAGAAGCCGTTCCACATGTCTTGGATACCGTGCCAAATGACATCTAGATCCTTACCCACCTTCTTCCAATTGCCCGTGAGTACGTCGTAGACTAATTGCCACCACCCTATAAAGACTTGTACGAAGCCACTGACAAACTGGATGATGCCTCCAAGTGCTATAATGACACCCTGTAGGAAGTTACCTAACCCCTTCATGATACCACCAAGCAGACCTACTACGACTCCTAGCACAGCGATGAATGCTACTCCGATGACGCCACCCACAAACTTGAATACTGGAGCGCCGGCCTTAAGTGCTTCCCACAAGTTTGTGAGGGCTGGTTTTAGGCTGTCGTTAAACGTACCGACTAGCATTGCGATAGTCGGTCCCAATGCAGCAGATAGTGCACCGATGAGAGTGGAGACGGTTGCAATGACAACCTTAATGACTACTACTAGACCATCCCAAATAGCCTTAAGTGTACCGCTAGTCACCATCCACTTCGCAAAGGCTGCAGTACCTACTACGATAGCACCCATTAACTGCCCTAGTGCAACGACGCCGGGTTTAACAGCATCCCACAAAGACTTGAGTGAAGGGACTAACTCGGTTTGGATGACTCGCCAAATATCCTGGAGTCCGGGTGTCATAGCTTTAGCTACCTGATTCATAACCGCGGCTACTTGACTGAAAACTTGTAGCACACTCATCCAAGCATTCTTAACAGCAGTCGCCGCTGGACCTAACTGAACTGAGGCTGCCTTAACCGCGTTGGATGCTTTCGTAATAGGGTTGTCCGGCATAACGTCTTTACCGGGTATGGTCAGGTCAGGCGCTTGAGCTCCCGCTACGGGTGCAGGACCTAGTTTTGCTAGTGCCGCTTGAGTCTTTTTCGCTGCTGCTGCCTGTTGGTTGGCTAGTTGTATAGCTTGCTGTGCATAGAAGGTCGCCATTGCTGTGTTGCCTTTGGCGAACTCTGCCTTACTCTTGTTAACTAGGTCCTGTACAGCTTGAGTAGACGACGTTGAAATAGCTTTCTGCCAGTCGGTATTTAGGTTGGCAGCTTTAGCGTTTGCCGTGTCTTGAGCCTTTGCTGCAGCGGCTGCGACTGCAGCGGCATGTTTAGCGGCTGCAGCTTGAGCTGCGGGAGACTGAGCAGTTATCTTGGATGCGAGATGTGTCGTTAAGTGATCTGCAGCACACTTACTGACTGCCTTAGCGTGGTCACAGACGGTAGATAGAGCTTTAGTAACTTGACTTGTAGCGGACGCTACTTTACCAGCACCACCAGCGATGGCAGTACCTACATTAGATATATGTTGACCTGCTGCAGCCGCGTGAGCGGCTGGTGTGTTAGTCTTTTGGTCAGGCATCTTATCTTGGGTTACGGTAACTTTACGAGAGTCGCCTGTAAGGGCGTCAGTAAAGTTCGTGATATTCGGTCCTCCGGCTGCTTGCATCGATGCAGGATCGCTTAACGCTTGGAATTGACTTACGATACCAGTTACAGCATCCGTTACGAGTGGTATACTGCTAGTGATGCCATCAGCGAACCCCTGTATGAGACCTGGACCCCAACTGGCTAGTTTCGAACCAGGACCTTTCTTTGCGGGTGAAGCGAAGCCGAGATAGTTCTCAATCTCCTGCGCTATCTGTTCAACTATAGCAATGATGTCGTTAGCTACCGCTATGATACCATTGCCGAACGACACCATAAAGTTCTTGCCCCAAACTTCTGCGGATGCGATGAGTTGGTTGAACGTAGGTTCGATCAGACTCCATAGTTGAGATAGCACATCTACAACTTTACCTATAGCAGTTACTAACCATTCAATAACCGTTACAGCGACTTGCACGGCGTCTGCTACGAAGTGTGTCTGTTCCTCCCAGTGGGTGAAGCCTACAACAGCATTAGCGACGTTATCCATTAATTTGGTCATGATAGGTAAGAATTCCGTGCCTATCGAGATCATCATTGCATCGAAGGACGCCTTAACTCGGTCCATTTGGAAGTTGAGAGTGTCCTGAACTAGAGACCAGTTCATCACCTCACCGGTGCCGTTGCGTAGTGCTGCAGTAATGTCTGTAATGCTACCTGCGAAGTACTTCGCTTTATCACCACTCAGAGCAAGTGCTGTATTTAAGCCGGCAGCACCACCCATAATATCTTTGAGTGCGGTCTGTGCCTGTACCGACCCAGCAGGGAACTTCTTAGAGATGTGGTCTTCGACTAGCTGTAATGCACCACTCAAGCCTTGAGTAGACAGAGCGTCCTTTAATTGCTGCGCGGTTAACCCAATGTCTTTGAGCTGAGTGACTGCAACACTACTTGGCGAGGATAGAGCACGTAGCGAGAATGCTAGGTTTTGAGAGGCGTGGAATGAAGACATACCAGCGTTAGTCATAGTAGCGAGGGCTGCCGTTACTTGGGGTAGGGATACATGCAGTTCGGAAGCGATAGGTAGCACGTACCCAAGAGAGGTTGCAAGATCATTCAACTTCAACTTACCGTCAGCAACAGTTTGAGTCATCGTGTTCATAGCAGCGGCAGCCTGATCGAAGGGAATGTTGTAATCGTGCATGACGGACGTTAGAGCTTTAGCGACTCCCGTAAGGTCCGCGTTCTCTGCCTTTGCTCCCTCTGCTGCGATCCTTAGTACGTCGAGTCCTTGCTGTCCGTGGTAACCTGCGGACTCGATCATGTACATACCGGACGTTAGCTGGTCCGTAGCTGTACCGGTGTCAGTAGAGATTTGTAGTATACCATCTCCCACGGCCTTTAGGTTATTTGAGGACTCGTTAGCTGAGGTTACGAGTAGCGTCAGCTGCTGCTGGAAGTCGCCGGCAGCAGTAGTAGCCTGTGCTATACCCCCAGCGACTGCGCCAGCCGCAGTACCGATAGCACCCATTACGTTACCGCTTGCGAGTTGCTGGAGTGCGTTCCCAAGGCCCATTATGACGCTGGACGCATTGTCAGTTGCGCCTATAATGATATTGAGTGCTGTATCTCCGGCTGCCATACGCTAGTCCTTAACCTAGTAGCTGTTGTCGGCGGTACTCACGCTCCTGGTCTTCTTGCTGCTCTTGTGTAACCTGCATCTTCGCGGCGTGTCTTAATTGGTGTCGCATAACTTTGATGACAGGTGCAGCTTCATATTCGTGGTAGCCGCCGAATAACGGGTACATTACTTCTTCTAGGATCTCTGGAGGGACGATGTCATCCTCTCGGAGCTGTCCACTATATACCCGTTTGCAGAGGGCAAAAAATCGTCTTGTTCTTCCTCCGTCATTCCGGCAGCTAATTTGTCGATCTCCTCCAAAATGGGGTTAGCGTAGTTAGCTGGCAGTCGCCGAATGTTGACTTTGCTGACTGGCACCCTATGTCCATCTTGTAACAGAGTCCAGTCTTGAATCATGCGGTCAAGTAGTGCGTACCTTCCAGTACCTGCTTGCAGCTCGAACTCTCCTCGTTTACTAGACTTAGCTGTAAGGTTGGTGACGTACTCTTGATCAGCTACGTCGATAGTACCCTTGATGAGTACTTGTTCATGCGGATCCCAACCCCACTTCTTACGGAAGGTGGTAGCACTTTCCGGATCGCTAGGGTCCGGTATGGTAATCGGTGGCTTTACGTCGAAAGCTCCCATTGAGATATGTCTCTTTCTATTAGTTAGGGTAGGTCGGCGGCATCTGAGTAACTACGACTAATTTGTAACTTCCACCGATACCACTGTCGTACTCGCATCTCCACATCGCCTTAGCAGTGACAATAGCCTTAGCTGGGTCACTTGTGATGTCGAAGTCTCCATCAGATCGGATCGGTAAAGTCCAAGTCCACGACTTGTAGTACGGTGTAGTACCGTCGTTACCAATATACTGGCCTAAGAACTGAAAGGCTAGATACTGTTTCAGGTTCTGCCTAAACTGTTCCCACTGCAGGAAGTCAATAAAGTTGAGTGTACAGTCAGCTACACACTCTCGCTTACCTAAGTACGCCCTATTAAAGTTTTGAGAGTTCGTAAAAGTGTAGTGGTGCTCATTCGGCGTCTTAAGACTAACCTTCAACTCTTGCACGTCGATATAGACAGTCGTAAGTGGAGTACCAGTGATGGCATCCATGTATACTACTGTTTGCCAACCTACAATAGGTAGATCCGAAAGGCTGGACCCGATTGAGGATATGCGATTTGTACCACTCAACGGCGTCACGGTTCGGTCGCCGATAGGATATTTATCCTGTGCTACTCCCTTAGCGGTAATAGTAGCTTCAGTCAAGACCTTAATATCGAAGTCACCTTCAGTAAAGAACGAAAATGGGTGAACCCAAGAACCTGCACCGTCATACCACTCGATAGCTGCCGTGTATTGGTTGGCACTAGAAAGGAAAGTAAGCGACCAGCCGAACACACCAGTAACCGCCAGTGAAGCAGCAGTAGTAACGTTGGTAATGGTAGTTACACTCGTGTACACATTCGAACTGTAGTAAGTACCAGCAGCAGTAACGTTAATAGTCTCTGATACTGAGGCAGTCGAACCAAACGCTACCCCGTTGATAGTAAGCGTCCCGGCAAGCGTGAACGAAGTAATAGTGAGTATCAACTTCATACCGGGGGCACTCGGTTGGGTCGTAAGCGTCATCGAAGAAGTAATAGCTGCAGAAGACTTCAACGACGTTGGCGTAGCTGGTACAGTCGCTGTAGCAGTAGGAGCTCCCATCATCATGTAAGGCCACCAGAGTGAGAGGTCTGCGTATACGTCTTGCTTCAACTCGTCGATAGTGGTCTCGTTGATGAGTTGCAGGAGTTTCTTATCTCGCTCGATAAACGTATTGTGTTCGTTCGGGCTGTACACTTTAGGCTTGCGCTTTGACTTCAAGATCGAGGGAACCTGAAACTTACCTGCGTATATCCCCCAGACCGTAATGAGACCGTTAGCCATACCTGTAGTAGTAATATTGGTAACAGCACTGTACGCATTCAGAGACACGATGTCGAAGCTAGCCATCTGTGCTGATTGTGTCTGCTGTGCAGTAGGTGCAGCGACGGTAAACGTTTCTGTGTTACCCGGAATACCCGTACCGTTAATGGTGAGTGTCCCAGATGTCGTCCAGTTGGTAACTCTTACGTGGAATCTCATACCGGTACTGCCAGTTGGAGCGGTAATACCAGTAATAGTAGCAGCAACAGCAGTGGTGGACAGTAGAAGCTGTTCGCCGTTTGCTGCCTCCAACATGATGTTGACTACACCTTTTGCCGCTGTTGCGGAGATTGGCATAAACTACATCCCCTTTTTATACGTTATTGAGACGATAGAAACTTGTCTTGGAGCACAGTGTCAGTGGTAACATCTACCACTTCCTCTTGACCAATGTCTATAACTTGATTTGCGACGTCCGGGACGACACCGGCTTCTCCATAGTCAATGTACGTAGCGTCTACATCACTCCCGGTAATAGGCATTGCAACAGGTAGGAAACCTTGTCCGACGACTTGCATGGTCGTAGTGTCGATCGTTACGTATGTGTTAGCGCTAAACTGACCCACAACTCCCGGAATGACCCCTCCCGCACCGTAGAAGACGTATGTTTGCGTACTCATGAGATAACTCCCGGTGGTGTTGGAACAAACCACTCTTGTCTAGTCATAATGTGTACTCGATATCCACGTAGCCATTGGTTGTTACGTAAGACGTCTAAATACGCTCCAGTCCCAGGTTTAATTTGAGCATGATACACAGTTCCGGCATTACCTAGCGTTGCGTGTGTCTGGAAGGGGACGATTAAAGCGTCCCGAATAGTATAGATTTGTTGGGCATAAGCTGGAGTATCCTTACTGACAAGCGCCATTAAGATAAACGATTGCTCATCCCGCACTTTACCCCCAAACGTGAAGTGCTGACTATCGTCGGAAGCTCCGTAGATTTCTAGGCACGCTGACCCCTGTGCTACAGACTCCGTGACGTCTTTAATTTCCTCAATCTGTACTTGAGCGAAACTCTGGTTGATACCCCACGTAAGGGAGGTCATATAACCCTGAATGGCGGTCATGATAGCTATAGTATTTGGTGAGTTACTCATATAGCTAGCCCCATGTTAGCTAGTCCTCTAGCAACGGCGGCGTTAATTAAAGCATTAATTTGATCTACATTGTCGTCTAACGCGGGTTGCATATAAGGCTTCGCCGGATCGTTGTAGGGTCCTCTACCTAGCGAGTCAGTCATACCCATAAAGCCATACTCTCGACGCAGTCCATACGGACTGTCAGTACCAATAGTCACTTCGTACGGTCCACTTAGTACAGCTTTTATCGTGTCCGCTAGTGTACCAGTTGGTTCGTCGAAGACCGCCCACGTGTTAGCAACGGCAGCAGCTACTATGATATCTCCAATTTGCTGCATAGTTGACGATAGTTCAGGCGCGAGGAAGCTATGCACCTTTAGCATATTCCCCAAACGTTTCAACGACGTTGGTTCGTACGCTATGCTGATGGACAGTTCTCCCATATTATTTGCCTCTCTGTCTAGTACAGATCCACTCCCAGTGACCAGCAAAGATGTGCATTTGGGGGTCGCTTATAATGAGATACTTACGTAGGCTACCAGTAACTGCGTCTACTACTACCTGATCGATCATATGATCCCTATAGAGTATGAGTTGCGAGTTATTCAACGGTAGCATAACTGTAATAGCCCTATACGTGAAGTGAGGATCCGCACCTTGAAACGTGACGATCTCGTGTGCACCTAACTTGTCTAGTTGCACAGGTATATTAGTCACTATCGGATTATCTACACCCGCTCTCGTGATGTTTACACGGATATCCTCAGACATAAGTCTCCCTTTAGAATGACACGTTGGTGTAGTGGCTTAGCAGTCGTAACGCACGTTTGTAGAGCAAACTCTCACCCGCAAGGTCGGTACGGATTACGGGTGAGAGTCGCCTTGCACCAGAACTAATGTCCGCTGCGCCACTAGGATTCAACCGCTTCGATAAATAGTCACTCGCTAATAGCACAGCAGCCTGACGTATCGCTCCTGGCATAGTCGATACTGAGTAGCCGGCATCGTAAGTGACAGTCAGAAACAGCTTCGTAGTGCGCAGAACGGTTGGCAGCAAACTGTAGTATGTTTCGCCGTAAGCAAAGCCAGCGATGAGCCACGGTACATAGATGATCTGCTTACGTATATCATAAATAACTTGAGTGGGATCAAAAATGACCGGTAGCACGTTATAAATAGCTGACAGTGTGCTGTACGCCTTCACAGAGATGGCTGAAACTGAGTTTACAGGCTGCCAGTTAGGTATAATAACTAGTCTTTGCTCCTCGTCAATAGATGCGCGCATAGAAGGCATACGAATGGTTTCGCTATGAGTCGCTTCCCATAGCGACTGCTGGATAATGTTCTCGAGTTCTGCTGAGCCGTCGATGATGCAATCCGCAAGAGACCCCATTATACCGTCGGAGCACCAAGCTGTACCGGAAGAGTGTGGGTTTTGTAGACCGGACTGCAGTGGGATGCTGGAAGAACCGACTTGCACTGTGCTAGCGACTACTACACTCTCGCTCAGTGCACCGTCGAAGATGGTGATGTCGTCGTAGGCTTCGAGTTGTACGGTGGTGCTAGGTGCTACCGTAAGGGAAGTAGCACCTAGTATGTGACTGCCCGATAGCCTAGCAACGTTTCCCACTAGAGAGTTGACTTCCAATCCTAACGGACCCGCAGACTTACCGTAGAAGTCGAACACGCTAGCATACAAATTCATGCGACACCATCCGTTTGGGTACCCTTGTTTCTACATATCAAACTACCTTATAATATACATGTAGAAACCTTTTGCAGTGGAATCCTGAAGGGTCTATTACGATACAGACCACTATCGCTTGAGACCGTTAGTGGTCTGTCTCTTTATACACTGTGATCTAAATACATTAACGTGTAGTCACCCGCTGTGCCTGTAAGGGTGTAGAATAGTCCTTTGTCGAGTGTGCAGTTAAATGTATACGTTCCTGCAGTTGGCGTAATGACAGCAAAGGCTGTACCCGCACTTGGTAAGGTATTAGGTGACCCGTTGTAGAGTGTAATCGCAACTCCAGTACCTGCGGCTCCTACTACGATGCTCCCCAGAAACGTACCGCTAAGGGACGTAATGTTGTAAGAACCGCTATGTCCGTTTACGAAGTTAGCCGTAAACGTCGTCGCAGTGGTCGAAAGCACAGTAACGTTCTCCGCAGTGCCAGTACCGTTGGCAAAGTTAAGCGACATGCCAACGGTAATGTTCGACATCGATGCGGGTGTCACAGTTACCCCACTACCTGACAGGACAGCGGATGCAGTAGTGTTCACAGTCTTACCGACTGGTACGAGAGTACCAGTCGCTGTTATATGGAGTGGTTGATACTCTCCAATTGGAGAGTATCTTACGTGTCTAGTCGCCATATGTAGCTACCTACCTTATCTGATTGGTACCCACTCCGCAATTGCTGTCGTAGCCGGAGTAGCAAGTCCAGTAGCGTTAGACGACACTCTTTGCAGCGTAAGTACGTCCCCAGCGATCAGGGGAGACGTACCTAGAGGTACGATCAAGCTAAGCTGCGTTGGTAGCAAAGATGTAGCTACGACAGTAGCTGCACTGAATACGATTGACCCAATTGGAGAACTAGTAATAGTATACGCACCGGAGTGACCGTTAGCGAACGTTGCTGTGAACGTTGTCGCAGTTACCGCATTTACAATAACGTCTTCAGTAGCACCAGTACCTCCACTGAAACGTAGTGTGGTGCCAATAGCGATATTAGACATACTTAGTGGTGTAACCGCCATCGTACCTGCAGTCACAGTCGTGGCAGAAGACGTTGTTACTGGGAATGACGCTAGGTTACCGTTTACGATCGGAAATGGTCCCGTGTGAGCATTGGAGAAGGTAGCTGTGAACGTTGTCGCTGTAACGGCGGAGACTGTCACAGTTTCTTGTACACCGCTTGCGACTGTATCGATGACTAGTACGGAGTTAAGATTGATATTATTCATACTAGCTGGGGTGATCGTACGTGAACCAGAGGCGATAGTCGATGGACCAGTCGTGTTGACCGCTAGGTTACGTCTTTGCAGGAAGTTAAACGTGAAGAAGTTTGTAGCCTGCCCGGTAATCGTCGTGTCAGGTATGATGTACATCATACGAACTGCAACAGAGTTGATGGGTACATCACCAGCAGTACCGGAAACTGCTGGGTTAACCTTCGTAAGATCCGGAACGGTAAAGATACACTTTTCATAGTCAGTAGCAGATCCGGCTGCCACGCTAGAGACGTTAATAGACTCTACTTGGGGCCAATCGCGTCTTCGTCCAAGTGAGGGGGCTAAACGTGCCATTATGCATACTCTCTTTCCGTTGTGGTAGCACCACAACCGACAAGGAGGAATATTCCTCCTAGCTGTTTCATGCGGGCGGGTTTATAGTTGAGCTTTAGCGAGTTTGCTAAGTTCTTGAGACAGTTCTAGCATACGTTGGGGTCCTAACGACTTCAGTAGCTCCTGCTTGTCAGTCGCCAGTATCATAGCGGCCAGTTCATTAGTCTTCATAGGCTGAATGCCAGTAGCTCTAGCAAACTCGACTTCGTTAGCGTCGTTAGGTAGCAGATGCACCTTCACACGACCAATAGCGGGTTTGCCATCAGGTCTAGTACCGGCTTTCCAGTGCTTAGCGATTGTATACGGAACGTTCCTCGCGACTCCACCTTCAAAGAGGATATTGTCAATGTAATGTCTGTCATTGTGCCTTACGACACCCCAACCATGTAGCACAGTGACTACATCTTCATCGCTAAATGCTTGGGTCTCTTTTGTGGTTGAGACTGTTGTAGCGGTTGCCATTAGGGAAACTTCTTTCTATATCGACCATCAAAAAAGACTCTGGTTAGTAAACCAGAGTCTTTCGAGGGGCAGTCAGCAGTTCTGTATTGTACGGGATATGACCTATTCGTCAGCAAGTTCTGTCACTATATAGATTATATGTGACATTGACCTTAAAATCAAGTGGGTAGGACTTACTAAAGTCTAGATCGGCGTAACCTCAAACGATAGTACGGGTTGAGCTCGAAAGTCGTAGTCGGCATCCTCTACGGAGATATCTTCCAGCATTACCCAGTCAGCCTTGTCATTGGCAGTAAAGTACAGTTCACCGAATAGAGCTATCACATCCCCACCGGTAAACGTAGCTGTACCCCAAGTATAGGTTGAGTATCCGTCTTCACCTGTAAGTGTACGCATAACCGTGTACACTTCAGACAGCTGATAGAAAGGTAGCGTAGTATCCGGATACAGCTCGGTATCCTCTTCATCACGTACGATTAGGTTGTCTATACTGTAAACTAATCCACCTTCGTCGTCAGACTCTCCGTGTACGTCGAAGTGTACTGTTACAGCTTTGTCTCCGTACATCTGGTAGATGAAGTCTCTAGCGACGGTCCAGTTGTAGAGTCGAACAGATTCTACAGATAGCTGCTCCAGTTGGGTTCTAGTTAGTGTGTTCAAGGTACTCTTCCCCCTTAGTACTCAACTGTTCGGCATTCTTATACATCCAAGGCTTTAGCGACACCTGGGATAAGCACTGTTCGAGTGTCGGGATGCGACCTAAGTCCTCTAACACATGACGTTCTAGCACAGTGCGAGTAGGGACTTCCTTACCGTCTGAAGCTCTCACTAACACTTTACCAAGTACCTGTTCGGCTAGAAAAATACCCCAGGAGTTATGTAGTAAGAGTCTGTGTCTAGCGTCTGCGAAGTGTGCTTTAGTATGATCTAACCATTCATGCAGAGCCATGTAGTCTTCTGGCTCGCCACCGAAACGCTTAGCGGAGGATTTTGCGTGGTATAAGGCGTGGGACATTGACACTCCTTTATCAGTTTCAATAATTATAAGAGTGTCAGTATGAGAAAATCAAGAGCGGACTATTCTATAATACCGAGTCGCACCAACGCTCTGTATACTCCGGAGGGTTCTCCACCTACTTTATCTGCAATCCACTCTAAAGTTCTGCGTTCGGTCACGTACCAGTACCTAAGAGTATCTGCGTGTACCGTACTTCCTCCCCTAGGCCGATACGTATCTTGCGTATTCCGAGGTACACCTAGTAACTTCATATGTCTACTAACTGTAGATACTGCTATGCCAAACTTACTAGCCAGTTCTCGAGGGGAGAAACCGTGTACGTGCACCCACTTGTATAAGAGATCGTAAGTAGCAACCTCTCTAAACTCTTGCACGGCTTTTCTCCGCTGATCCAGACTACGTATACCTAGTCTGCGCCACTGTCTGTACAGGTAGTCCGCGGTTACCCCGAACTGTCTGCATATTTCCGAAACAGTCATGTCACTTTCAGCTGCTGCGATCCACTCGTCGTCACTGACTTGAAGTAGCACTTGCCTTCTTCTCCGAGGTATGTTAAAGAGTTGTAACCAGTTATACATCTCTTGGGGGTCACGAAGTCCTAACTCGGATATGACATCCTCTATACGCCACAAATCTTCCGAGTAGATTTGTCGTAGCCGTACACCGTCTACTCGAGTGAATTCACTCCTAGTACGTTGGCGTTGTCGTCCGTACTGCAGACCGTGATACCAGACAAGTAAACAAGCCGCTTCGTGTGACCACTCTAATATAGACGACAGCTCCTTTAGACGTACTCCTCTTCGAATGAACACTTCGTATGTCCACTCATACGAAGGAGCTCCTGTAGACTCGTAGGTAATTAGGGGTATCTGCACGCTAGACCTCCATTATAATACGATTATATAATTATATTATAATGGAATCACATACGGCTTATCAAGAGGTCCGTACAGTTGAGGCTCCCTTTCCCTAAAGTTCGCCAGGTAGTTCCGTGTTAGTTGCACATGTCTACAACGTTCTAACCCTCTGCAGCCCCCGTGTATAGCACAGGTGGGGGCTTTCCTCCCGGTACTATCTACCACCCTGCAAGTATCTAGTACAGGCGGTATGGTATAGTAGGGATCATACCATGAGCCGTATCCCCAAGTACCATGAGCCGCTGGCTCTACATGAGGTCCTGCACTATCTGTCGATAGGGACATACCGTAGGAGTCACACAGGTACAGTAGGTAACCTAGTAGTGCAGGTAGTATGACACCGAACACATGTACTCGTGTAACCCCTCCTGTACTGAGTACCCTGAATGTATGGGGTAGTATCTCAGACGCAGCATGCAGCATACTGCTGCGCATCTTACCTGAGATACACCAGCCTCCTAGACCGAAGATGTCACCCTGCTCCATCAGCGGTACAATCCCTTGAGTGCAGCGTACGTACTGGTGGGCATCTACACCCTGCGCAGGTAAGCACAGAGGTACGTGGTGACCGAACACTCTGTCTATACGTCTACGCTGCCGAACTAGATACTCTGCTGCTTCAATGGTTTCACGTACAGCATACTCGGCAGCTTCAGACGACCATCTCAGTTTATGCCTCTCGCCATCGGTCCAGGTCTCGTCGATAAGCAGGTCGTAGCTGACGATAGTCTCTACCTGCCTCCAGTAGTGGTACTTAAAAGCATGTGCTATTTGTCTATCCAACGCATGAGGAAACGACAACCTACCATCCCGAACGATCTCACCCTGTGCTATCTCGATGCTGTCACAGAATGCTCCACTGTCTAGTAGTATGTGGGTGACCTTGGACGTATCTACGTACAGGTTAGTCTCCCGACCGCTCTTAACTCCGCCTCTCGTCCGAACGTTGACAGGCGATATGCATACATGAGTACCAGTTTCGGCGCTGTGATGGTTCCAGTCCCTTTCGCTGAGTCCACAGTACAACTGGATATCAGGATGTTGTGAGATGCCGTGTATACGTCTTCGGTATGCCTTCTGCTTACATGCGTTAGAGCAGAACTTACCCGAACTACGTACGACACTATCGCAACCAGTTAACGCACACGTCACTCTCATACACTACCCATAGATCCAACTCTGTACACCACCATGGTGTGAACATGCACCAGACCCAGTAGCAGTGGACCTAGTACCATCCCTACATATAGCACCTATCCTTACCCCTGCTGGTGTAGGTGTGGGTATCACCACTACTGTAGGTACAGGTGTAGGTACAGGTGTAGGTACAGGTGTAGGTACAGGTGTAGGTACAGGTGTAGCAGTGGGTACTATAGGCATGGGTGTAGCTGTAGGAGTGATGCCAGGTGTAGCTGTAGGGACTACTACAGACGTGGGTGTAGACGTGACTGGTACTGGTGTTGGCTTCGGAGTAGTGGGTGTAGCTGTAGGTAGTACTACTGGGATAGGCTGTGGTGTAGGAGTTGGGTACACTACAGAGCGTTGCGTGGGAGCTGCGGTAGGAACGATCGGCTGTGCAGCGACTGGTACAGGTGTGGATGTTACGATAGCGACCACAGGTATCGGAGTTGCTGTGGGGGTTGTACCGGGGACTGTGTTTGGTTTGTCCCTAGCAGTTTTGCCTTGTTCGTTAGGTAGAGCTGTATGTACTACTGCAACCGTAGGGGTAGAGCTAGAAGTTGCGGCTGAAGTAGTCGGTGTAAGCTTCGCTATCATGAAGCCGATGCTAATAGCAATGATACATATGGATACTGCAGCTCCAATAGCGTCTCGTAGCGTACGCTGCCTATTACGCTTTCGCACTGCTTTACTAGGCTTGGTTGGTTGTTGGTTGAAATCGTCAATCGTGTTCATAGTTCGTTGCCCATACATAAAAAGTGGGACTAGGAACAATACCCTAAGTTCCTAGTCCCGTTCTGATCGTCCATTTGCGCACACCAACGGCGTTTAAGCTGGGAGTTCAGTCGTTACACTCGCGCGTTCTACTCTTAAACTATCCGCCGATGAATTGGACGGCGGAGCAGGAGCTGCACCTGCATACGTGAGTTTAGTCTCCTAGCATTCGATTTGGCGTTCGACGAAAATGCTTAAGTTAGGGGTAATAACCTAAGCCTTACCAGTCGAGGTACTGCCTCTACCAAGTTGGGCTATCGCGTCACGAAACGCGAGTGGGACTTGAACCCACACTTGATACCTCTTCATTATACATGAGTATAAGTTTGAGTGTAGAACCCCAAATTATATATACCGGATACTATCCGAATACATATCGCAAAACAGCGTCGCCGACTTTGTGTTCCTCGATCTCGAGGTTGTTAGCCTCTTCTCGAGCAACCTTTACGGCTTCTTGCAACTTCACTACCCTAGCAGACAGTTCCCTTACTCTAGAAGCCGGCACCATACCAGAGAACCTTACTGTACGCCAAGTACCTACAGAGACGTCCTCGTAGTACACTTCCACCTGTGCTGGGTGCTTCTCTGTAGCCTCGGCCTTCACATGGTTGCGTGGAACCTTCTTAGTCCGTACAGTCTGTGCTGGCTCCGTCGCCCAACAGTCAACTGTCGCATCCCAGAGCCAAGTCTCCGCTGGATCTAGCACAGGTAGCTTGCCTATAAGCGTGTGCAGATCGATGAGTTGTTTCTCGAGAAACAACAGGTACGTTGCAGGTACTCCAGTAAGTAGTACCTTACCGTCTACGACGACATCAGCTCTTGCCCTACAGTTAGCCCAATCCTTTGACGCTACAACGTCAAACAACTTCACGAGCGTCCCTGACGTAGACCGAATGATGTCATCTACGTTCATCTGCACCTTAGTGTGCTCTGGAGGAAGAGTCTCCCCCTCTTCATCTTTAGGTCGGTACGTACGGCTGATTCCAGTAAACAGAGGGGGTTTCTGTAAGATATGGTATGCGGCTGTAACCTCCTGCAGAGCGCTCGACTTTACGCCTTTCTCTACGGCGATTACCTGATTCAATCTCATGCTGACCACCTACGATATTTTTAGGACAGTGAGACTTCACTGTCCTAAGTATTATAAGGTATTATGTAACGTAAATCAATAGGAGGTTACCCACAGTCCTCATCGACTATATCCTCATCTTTGGGGATTGATAGTCCCCAACGCCTAACTGTCTTACTTATGGTAGAAATACTCTTACCATAAGCGGATGCAATGTCAGTAAGTGAACGTTTGCTGTCTAGCATTGCCTGTAGTTCGCTCGGAGTGGTTACTTTGCGTAACCATCCGGTTTTCACACCTCTATAACACTTTGCGTAGGGTATGCCGAACTCTTGTAGCATCTTCTCCACAGTTATTATCGACCCTCCGACTTCATCGCGGATACTGCTAACGGTTGCACCCGGTCGAGAGGCTGCGTTCCTCAACTCGGCCTCTGCCGTAGGACGTTTGCGTAACCAACGTCTACTAGGAGGAGCATACCCGACGGTAGCTAGAGCGGCCCTTATCGTAGAGGGAGACGTGTGGTAACTAGCACTAATAGCAGTCATAGTCTCTCCATCGTCTATGAGGTTGACGATGTCTTCTATGTCAGTATCAGTCAGTAAGTGGCGGTATCTGTAGGGGATACCGTACGCATAACACCAAGCGGACAGTTCCACGTGAGAATGTAGGTCTAGTAATGCTAGAGCATCTCCTAAGGGGATACTTAGGTCAGTGTACACATATTCGACGTCTTCTTTACTCGGTTGACGTGCCTTAACTCGACGAGGTATACGCATCGGTAGGTTGTACGCTCGTATCAAAGCGTACATATATGGTGAGGATAACTCAAGTATCTCATATAAGACAGCTATACGAACCCTCTTCACGACATAGGCATCGTATAGCCACTCGTACGTCGGTCTTCCGCACTCGTCGTACTCTACGGGGTCAAGAAACATAGTACACTCGCTTTCGTATCGCAATATACTTTATATAATATATTATAATATAAAAAGTGAGGCATAAACAAGTAGGTCATATACGTATATGACCTACTTGTACTAGTACCCTTTAGAGTCTAGGCGAATCCGCATCCGCCACGGTCGATGTCTTTCTCGTCCCAGTACAACCAACGGTCTCCAATCTCGACTGGGTACGCACGCTGTATCCCTTGATGCATCGCTTGCAAAAACCGATAGTGACGCTTACTGACAATGCTCTCAATCCAGAACCCACAGGTAAACTCCTCGAACGTACCATACTCGTAAGTTTCGTGTAAGGCAAGTCGCTCTTCAGCCGTCAGACTGTCAAAACCAACTTTATAGTTCGTAATAAATTGCCGAACGAGAGCTTCGAACGCTTTAATGAACTCCACTTCCAACTCAAAAGCTATATCCCCACTATAGGATAGTTGGTGGACGTCCACCAACTCGTTCGCCTCCGCGATTTGAGCTTCAGTAGCACTAGCCCACTTACGGTTGTCTAGTACGTGACATCTATCATTCAGCTCGCACAAACCCAGCTCAAACTTCGTTTCCATAAGAGGCTGATTTGACGGTGTATGCCAATTCGCTCTTAAGTCTCTCTCCCAAGACTCTGTATCATAATCGGGCGTTGAAGCAGACGCGACCATATTAATCCAACGGTCGTGGTAGTTAAACCCGTCCATAACAGTAAAGAGATGCTTCTCGAACCACCAACGAGCAAGTTCGGTGCTCGTGTCAAGTCGGTAACATTCCGCGTAGTCTTGTAAGTGAGCGTCGTGGAACTCATGAATGAACTCGATAGTACGCTGTACGATCTCTTCCTCAGCGATCTTTGGGTTAAACATGCAGGTAACCTTTCGTTTATATTACAACTTTATATAAATATATTATAATATAAACGATTGGCTGTTTACAAGAGGTTCAAAAGCCCAAAAATACAAGGGGAGCATTCCGGAATGCTCCCCTTGTATAACTCATGGTTGAATTCGCGAGCTCTCACACATCACGAACCTTTACCTCGACTAGCTAGCCAATCTTCGGACCTTGCCACAGAAGATAGGCCCGGCTAATTCTAAGCCCCACCGGTATGTTACCCCGTAGGTAACTCATTACCTACGTGAGGTAGTCATTTCTGCTACCTTCTCGCTATTCCTAGCGAGTCCGGACTGTCGCTTCATCCGAGAGTTCGAACTCTCGGAGCTTCTCACTCAGTCTCTACGGCTGCACAGTAGTTTGCTACTTGCTTGCCTCGGGATTGTCCACTTATCTCAGTTGGGAGTTTCCCCGATGTCAGAGAAGTTTAGTCGACCAGCTTACGCTGGAAGGCGACGTGTATGTCCATCGCAAAGACGATGTAGCGTTCGCTGAGGATTCCGTCTACTCCCGACGGAATTTGGAGGACCGTAAAGTTTGGAGAGAATAGCCAGCGTAAAGTTGCGGTACTCTCGTCCAAGATGTACATGTCCTCGACTAGAGCGTTGTCGCTCGTACGGTTGTACGTCCCTATCATGTTGCCAGGCACAGGAATGATGGCTAATTGACCGTTCGCCCACTGTACGCTGTTAACCTTGACTCCGGGTATAATTTCGTTGAAGTCGTTGTTATAACGTTGGTTGGTCTGCTGCTCAGTATCGAGAGCTTGTTTGGAGTTCATCGACATGTAGACAGCACTCGGCATACCACCGGCATTAGCTAGCTTCGCTGCAACGAACTGGAGACTCTCGAGTATGTTCAGCGAGCTAATATCTGCCTGTGTCGCAGAGTTTGCAGAGAACGAACCGACACTTCCTAGCACACCTCGGAAGCCATCGAAGGCGTTCGCATTGTACAGACCCGCTTCTTGAGTCGCAGTCCCGGAAGAATTAGTCGCATTCCCCTGCATTATGGTGTACTGCAGGTCCGTAGCCAGTTTGACCATTCCGTTAGCTAATTCGGTCTTCTGAGGGTCATCACGTGTGTTACTCGACCTTTCGGTCGGAGTAGGTCATTTCTGCCTACTTCTTTACATTTCTGTAAAGGTCAGACTATAGCATCATCTAATACTCTTGCACTACACTCAGAAAGTACTCGACCCACTCATCTTCCACTCCGCGAATGGCTCGATGGCAATCTTCGCAGAGAGTAATACCGTTCTCAGAGTCGTTTGTACCTCCTCGGTACAGTGGTAGGATATGGTGTACTTGAAGCTTCCATTTCTCGGAACAGTCACAGTTAGGCATCTGACACACCCAACTGTCTCGAGATAGTATAACTAGTTTCGTAGTATCGTCAAAACCGTACGTCGTATAAGTTGAGTCCTCTAGAGTACGCTTTACTTGTGGAGTGTATCTGCCGTTAGAGTGGACCTCAAAACCGAATGCTCTAACCCAACGCTCCACTGCCTGATCTCCTACTCCTAGTAGTTGTCCTATAGAAGTAAAGCCCATACCTTCGACTATATACATATACCACAACTCATCTCGAGTTACGGGACACTCTATCGGACGATTAACAAGCGCTCGTCCGGGATCTAGTCCGTACTCTTTTATCAGACCCGAAATCGTTGTTTGGTTGCACCCAAGCGCAGACGCTATCTTTACAGCGGTAAGCCCTTCAACTACGTGCCACTGGTACAGTTGCTCTCGAGTTGCTACCGACCTCACAGCGTTATTCGGCGTTACAGTACGTTTGGGGATACTATACTTATTAAGCCAGTAGCGTATAGATTCCGATGCTGTATAGCCAAACTTTCTTGCTATTTGTATCGGTGTCAAACCTTCAACGACGTACATCTGATATAACTGTTCCTTTGACGGTCTCTCATTACTCACAGTTCTTATCCCCTTTATATTAACTACTATTTTAATTATAGTATATAAAGAGGTATAAAAACAAGTGAACACCATATGCATTAGAGCTCTCTCGCTTAGTCGTTACGGGCGTCGACTACATAGCCGACTTCCCTCGGTATTACCTTTCTTCTAAAGACTAGAGAAGTGAAGGCCTCCACCGATATCAGAGAGAGTTATTCGACAGCAATCACTTGCTGAAGCCGCTATGCTGCTAACGGAGCTCCACCCTGGGCTACAGCGGCCATCTCCTTGAAACTCACGCCTCTACCAACGCCAAAGACGGCGATCGGGAACGTAGCCCTTACGTAGGTCGAGGCGGTATAGCTGACGGTACCAAGCTCAGTAATGATGGTCGAACCGAGAGAGTTACTGTCGGGAGTTGTAATTTGATTCAGTCTGTTACCTACGCCGAAGCGTCGGACAAGTCATTTCTGCTTGTCTCCCTAGTTTCATTCGAACTAGTTATAGCTAGGGTTCAGAACATGTCATCCCTTTCGGGGAGCGCGTATGTTCGTTACGGACTCTCTGACAAAGGTCAGGTTGCCTCGGCGTTACGCACTGCTGCGCTTTCACCGATACAGCGCTCTTTGCTTACGAAGCAGTATCCTACTTCGCAGGGCCAACAGCTTACGCTCCAGCCGCATGGACGAGACCATTAGCTGGTCCCTTAGCGAGCCGCTCAAATGCAGGGAACACCTTCACAAACAGCGCATAGAGGGTAGGTTCCAGGTCTTGCCGGATTAATACGTTGCCTGTAGTTCCTGACGTTGAGTCTAGGATACCTTTGACAGCGTCTGGTGCGAAGGGGGCGTTACGCATTTCGCGTAGCAGTTCCTTTGTCATGCCACTGTCGTCTTTAGGAGGTGCCTGACGCATCATGTACTGCAGTTGACGATCCAGCTGGACTGGATTCATCTTTAGCAGCTCTCCTACCATCTTGTCACGTTTGATCTGGTAAGTCGCATCGTTCGGATGCTGAAATTCTGTAAATGTATCTGCCACTGTTCGGGCATCCTTTCATGTGTTTGATGCTCGTGCCGTGGCTCGCTATATTGTATCCGTCTGAGCAGTTAGCTGCCGCAGACTCGCACTAAGCGTGCTGCGCACTACTTCTTGTTTGTATCGCTGTCTACTACGTTATGCAACACGTTAGAAGCACTCGTAGTAGATGACCAATAGTTGTAGGGTATACCATTGACGGAAGTCAAGGTTAGATTCGGTGACGTCTCCATATGCCAACTCACAACGGGTTCGAATACCACGTCTGTCTTACCTCCGTGACAGTGTATCGCTTTCAGCTCCTCCATTGAGTCGTACACCCCAATGGATTTATACTCAGTCAACCAAGCAAGTGTGCACTTCCCACTCTCGTACTGAGTGCCTTCAGCGATAACACCCGTCCCGGAAATTCCAGTCACGTCTTCGTGACGAACCAATTTGAACGTCCTCACACTTACACTTCACTTTCGATGATAGGCACGAAAGCTTCTCCACCTTCGCGATACGCTAGTATCTGGTAGGGATGCATAAGTGACATCTGATCAGACGTTAGCACAGGTCGTGGTGTGACATCCCCAGCTAACCAGTGTTTGCACTGACCAACTCCAGGAATATGTACCACCCTAGCTGTGCTAGTCGTTGATGTTTCTGTCACTTGTACGGATTCTGGATGTGTATTACGCGACGTGAAGTTAGTCGGCCGACCTAGCCCCGTGTGCTTAATACTATCCATGCGAGTCTGAAGTTCAGCGACCTCTAACTGTATACTCGCTAGAGTCTGTTGAGCTTCTTGCACGCTACTCTGCAACCCTTTTACGTTGATACCATCTAAAGCTCTCGTCAGTTTAT